>ENA-OPSR01000685-OPSR01000685.1-human-gut-metagenome-genome-assembly--contig:-NODE-685-length-12458-cov-4.989519_pt1 | contig 12458 bp, 16 predicted proteins | sample MGYA00241459_ERZ501910 | MGnify/ENA primary metagenome ERZ501910 (study PRJEB25962, sample SAMEA2042504) | human gut metagenome | biome: human gut; feature: human-associated habitat; material: faeces...
CTTTGAGCATATCGCTTTCCATATCATTTGCGGTCAGAAAGATAATAGCGGTATCAGGGCGGCGCTCTTTTACCTCCCGGCAGAAGTCAAAACCGTTCCCGTCCGGCAAATTTACATCCAGCACAATCAGGTCATAGTCCTGCTTCGTCAAGAAACTACCGGCCACTGATTTTGTCAGTGCAGAATCAACCGTATAGCCCGCAGTATTCAAGTTATAGCATAAAGTATGATTCAAAAGTCGATCATCCTCGACTACTAAAATTCGCATGGTATCACACTCCTTTATTTTCAGTGTAGCACCCAAATGTCACAGAAACCTCACAATATTTCTGATTTTATTTTAGATACCAACTTCTGATCTTCGGGACAAATTTAATTATAAGTACATTTTACATCACATTTTCAGCGTCATCAATTCTCTTAGCATGAAATTAAATATGCAGTGAAATGAAATTTTACGCCGTTCAAATGTTGCCACATGAAATGTAAAATTACATTAGGTGGTGATGCTATGAAAATTGAACGTGACGAACGCAAATTTGACTTTCACGGGATCGGACTTGCTATCAAGAAAGCCCGTGAGCGTGAAGGCATGACGCAGGAGCAATTAGGATACATTGTTGACCGCGATCCGCGTACCATTATGTATCACGAAAATGACGGACAGCATCCGAGCCTAAACGCCTTTTTCCAAATGGTAACAATGTTCGGTATCTCCGTGGACGAATACTTTTATCCCGACATGGGAGCCGATGAAGCCGCAAAGAAGCGGATCGGTATTCTGCTTAATTCTCTCAGTGAGAACGAACTACGGCTCGTCGAGGGGATTATCAATGCAATCATAGAAAACCGTGGAACGGAGGAAGCGTAAGAAACGGCGCTGCCTCCGTTTTTCGCGAGGGTTCCGGGGGAGCGCGTTAGCGGCAAGCAAGGCAAGTGTATTGACACTTGCAATTTCCGCGCTGCGGAAATGCTTGTTGGGGTGCCCCCAAACCCGCTGGACTTCTGGCCACCGTGACCAGAAGAAACATTGTCTGCGTCGCCGTCCCTAACGGGCCTGCTCCTTATTGCGCTGGTTGTCCGTCAGCCCGTGCAGGTGATCCACGCTGCCCTTAACCGCCACCAGCTCCCGCATATCCTGCTGGGCCTTGCGGTATTCCAAATAAAGAGCCTTTTTCCGCGCTGCCAGTTGGCGGCGTTTTTCTTTTAGTACGTCCATTTTGGGGAGCTTCTCGCCGCCCAGCAGCTCGGCCATTGTCGCCTTGGCTGCCCGGTAGTCGGCCAGTTCCGCCTCGTGCTCGGCAAGGTATTTCCGGCTGTACTTGGCGGCCTTGTACCCATCGAACGCGGGGCGGGTCTTGGCGTACTGCACCACGGCGGCCATCAGATCGGACACACGGGAAAGCTCCGCCTCGGTCTGTTGAATGTCCCCGGCCAGCGTGTGAAAACACTCTGTGGCGGCGTCGGTTTTTGCAGCCAGATCGTCATATTCAAAGAGCTGGTGCTCTTTCAGATATTGCAGCGCGGCAGCCATCTGTTTAAGGTTATACACCTTGGCCCAGCGTTCATAGGCGGGGCCTTTGCCCTGACGCATCCGCTCCTGAATGTCAATCAGCAGATTGACACGGCGGGGTGCGGGCGCTTTCCGCGCCGTGGCCGTTCGTGTGGGAGCCTTGCCGTCAATGACGGCCTGCACGTCCTCGGGGCCGTAGCCGTCCCCCAGCGTGGACGCCCGGAAACGGGCCGCCCGCTGTTGTCCTGGCACAAGGAACGAGATCACGCCGCCGCGCCCGTGCTTGACCTGTATGCCTGCCGTTTCCATGCGCCGGAGAAAGTCTGCAAAGTCCTTGGGGCGCTCCGTCAGAGCCGCGTCAATGGCAAGGCGAATCTGTTCTTTCTGTGAGAGCTTTTGATTTTCGCCCAGCCATTGACCGTAGTGCAGATACCGTCCCTTGCTGTGGAGCTTGGGATTTGCGATCACGGATAGGTCGTGCTCCAGACATACCCGGTCAGACAGCCGCCGCAGGGCGAACGAGGAGCCGATGAAGTTGCGAAACTTCCGGGAGCGGTCATAGGCGGTGGAATTGTAGTAAATGTGATTATGAATGTGCTCTTTGTCTATATGGGTACAGACGAAGAATTGATACTTCCCCTTTGTCCAGCGCATCGCCGTTTCATAGCCGATGCGGTTGGCCTCCTCCGCCGTCACCTCGCCGTGAGGGAACGCCTGCCGGATCTGGTAGCACAGCGCCCCGTGTCCGGCCCTGCGGTCGGTTTCGCCCTGATACTGATTTTTGACCAGCATGAACTCGGCGTGTGCCGTGGCCGGATCGCAGAGGTAGGAGGAAACGGCCCCCAGCTTCTCCGGGTTCAGGCCATAGTCAAAGCGGTCTTTCAGGCTTTGCAGGGCCGTCCGCTTATCGGCCCGCTTGTGAGATTTGAGGTAGGTTGTGGCCGTAGGCAGCCCTCCTTTCCATACGACAAACGGCGGCTGGGATCAGCCGCCGTTTTCTGCATCTTCTGGCCACCGTGACCAGAACTCAGCCCGTGATGAAGCCCCTCAGAGAGCCGTTCAGCTCGTCCAGCTTGGCAAGCAGCCATCCGGCCAGCGCAGGCAGGCCAAAGGGCGAAATGGCAAACGCCATCAGAAGCCCCGCGATCCCTGTGGAAATGTCTTTCTCCACAAACAGCATCAGGACACTCAGCAGCCCCAGCACCGACGCGAGGATGGAGAGCAAACCAGCGGAAAGACTCAGCAGGAACGAGAGCACGGCCACAAGCAGGGTCAGCACCAGCACAAAGGGAGCGGCAAGAATTTTGAATATGATCCGCATAGGGGGTTCCTCCTTTTTCCTGTATATGTCTATTATAACTCTGAAAAAATCGGCACTCAAGGATGTCCCGGCCCTCCGCACTTCTGGTCACAATGACCAGAAGCAGGGACAGCCGGGGAACGGCGCGGGGCCGTTCCCCCTGTGTCACATCGTTACAATGGCGGAGAGCTGGGCCAGCAGATCAGACAGCGGCCCCCACAGGTCGGCATAGTCCTTTTGCAGCCGCTTCAGTTCGTCCGGGTACAGGCCGCCGTAGCTGTTGGCATGGATAGCCGCCTGATTGAGATTGTTTGCACAGCGCCTCTGGAGCGACACAAGCTCCTTGACGGGTTCAAGGTCAACGTGGAGCACATAGCCGCCCAACGCCATTTTTCGGATATAGGCGCTCATGTTGCGGATACCCGCCTCGGCCATGCGCTCCCGAATGACCTCCAGCTCGTCAGGCCGTACCCACACATAGATGGGGACGCTGCGGACGCGCTTCTTTGTCAACGCTCCTCACGCTCCCGGCTGCGGCGCTTGGGCGGGTGTTCCCGTACCTTGTCCAGCGGCTTTTCTGCCGGGGGCGGCGCAGGCAGATTGTTGATGATGCCGTCGATCATGTTCCCGTTCTGCTCCATAGAAAGCTCGGCGTTCTTGTTGGGATTGCGTTCCTGCTCCATAAATGTCCTCCTATCTGTCGCCCCGGTCAGGGGCATTTTTCTTTGGGGCAGCTTGGCCCCGGTCAGCCTCGGCCTGCTTTGCGGCGGTTTTCATCTGTTCCCGGATCGAACGGGGCCTGTCGGGATTGTCAGGCGCAGGCCGCAGCTCATAGTCAGACGCCTGCCGTTTCGTCAATGGCCGCGTGTAGGTCAAATGCCCCCACGCCAGAAATGATCCATTTTCAACCGGGACGCGCTGATCGTAGTTGACGATCTCATCCGGGGCGTTGCGGGGCGGCTTGGGGAATGTCCCAATGTCCACAGGGCGCTGGGTAGAGTAATACTTGTAAAGGCCGGGAGCCTCGACCTGCCTGACATCGACATTGTAAAGGCGCTGGTATTCCTGCACCCGCGCCGCAAAGTCCTGTTCCAGAGCGGCACGGTCGCTGCCGTAATGCCCCCATTCATACTGCCGCTGGCCGTTCTTGTCGTCATAGCAAGCCCATGTGACATAGGGCGAGGGGGCTGCTGGGTTATGCCCCAGCGCAAAGCCCCTGCCATTTTCCAGCATGACGGCCTGAATGATCTCATAGCCTTGGTTTTTGTCCATACGACCTCCTTTCCAAAATGTTAGCAATATTTCTGCAAAACCGGGCGGGGCTATGAAATCATACACCCCGCCCATGAAGCGGCCCCGGAAAGCCCTGCAATCAAGGGTGTTTTCCGGGGCCAAATGCTCACGGTCTACCCCCGGTATTTCCGCATATAGCCGCGCTGCTTCTGCCGCCTTGCAGCCCCGGCACAGGCCGGGGAGCAGTACCGCTGCCGCCCGTCCGGGAGAAAAGCCCTGCCGCACACCGGACAAGGCCGGGTTTCCGTGATACGCTCCACGGTCAGCGACCTTTCCAGCACCGGATCAAGGGGCAGCACCGCAGAACGGAAATAGCGGCAATAAGCGCCCGTCCAGCATTTCCCCAGCATATAGCACTCGCAATCCAGCGGCAGGCATCCAACGTCTTTGTCATAGTTGGCACACCACCGCTTCACAAGGGAGCGGATCGCCGCCTTTTCCTGCCGGGTCAATTCACGGCTCATGTTTGCCCCCTGTCTTTGACCGAAGCTGCTCCCGGTAGCAGAACACGCAGCCGATCCCGTGCCAGTAGGGGCAGCCGTCACAGCGGGAGCCTTTGGGCGGCAGGTTGGGCAGGACGCCCTTGAAGTAGCTTTTTTCTTTCATAAAGTCCTCATAGGGGCTGTTGGTAAACCTCATTCCTCACCGTCCTCGTCCCACGGCGGCCCGTCATCCTCGGAATCGGTTTCGTCATAATCCTCCGCGCCGTCATACTCGCCGCCGTAGTCAGCCTCGGACTCAGCGGCCCGCTGCTTCTTGGGACGGTAGATTTTGAAGTACCAGCCAGCGCCGCCGCCAATGACCACCACGGCCAGCGCCAGCAGAAGCATACCGCCGCTGCCCGTGGCCTTGGGCTGCTCCGGCTCGGGGGCAGGCTCCGGCTCTACCACAGGCGCAGGCTCCGGGGCCTTGCCCTGGCACTCGCTCAGATTGACCGCGCAGACGGTACAATCCGTGTTGATAGCACCAACGGCGCATTTATCGGCACAGGAACACTCCGGCAGCTCACCGCCCGCCGCCTGCATCGCCGCCAGCAGGTCAGCCTCGTCCACCATGTTCAAAAAGTAGGTGTGATACTGCTCGCCGTCCTCGTCGGTGGGCTTGTCGTAGTCGATGACGATGTAAAAGGTATTGCCGCCGCTGGTCTGCACCGTGATGAACTGCTTGTTGGTGGCCTCATCGTAGAGCAGGTCACGGGTCACAAGTTTGCCGTCCTCGGTAAAGCCCTCGCCGGGGTCAACGGTTTCGGCGGGCAGCGGCTCCACCGGGGCAAGGCCGTCCCATTCCTCGCCGCCTCCGGCGTAGGCCGTAACCGCCATACTGCCCATGAGGGCGGTCACACAAAGCGTTATCAGCAAAAGCCGCAGTTTTTTCATTCCGTCACCTCCGCCTGTTCTGTCGGCTTCTGGCCACTGTGACCAGAAGCGCCACCCCGGAGCTGCTGGAGCACCAGCGGCAGATCGGCAAGGGAGATACTCATGCCGCGCACGATCTCCACGATCTCGCTGTTTTCCGCCTCCAGCTTCTTCTGCTCCAGTTCCTTAAGCCGTGCCTGTTGCTCGGCAATTTTGGCCTTGACCTTTTCAATCTCGGCCTCGATCTTTGCGCTTTTCGTAATTGCCATATCAAAAAACCTCCTTTACGGTAGTCGCCCGTAGGCGTAAAGATGGGACTGCCAATAGCTGCTGTTCAGGTTGGCATAGCTGATAGGGTCGCCACAATGGAGCATCCAGCCGTCGCCCACATAGATGCCCACATGAGAAATACCCGCTGTGTCATAGGTGCCGACAAAGAACACCAGATCACCGGGGCGGGGGCTGCTCGTCCGGGAGCAGATGTTATAAAGGCCCTGCGCCCCCAGCCGCCCGAAGCTCCAGCCGCATTGATTGTAGACATAGCTGACGAAGCCGGAGCAGTCAAAGGATGTGGACGGACTGCTGCCGCCCCACACATAGGGGAAACCGAGATATTTTTCCGCTTCTTTCAGAATGGCGGCAAAGGTTTCATCATCCAGATAGGACTCCGGGACTTCATGCTCCGGCGGGCGGTTGGTGATGTATTTCCCGATATAGCCGGACGAGGGAAACAGATCGGGGCGGTTCCCCAACGTGGACATATACAGGGCGTACATGGAAAGCTGCTCCTCGGACATCATGTAAACCGGGACGTGGGAGAGGTTGAAGTTTTCCAGCGTGACATAGCAGATGTAATAGTTGTACGGCACCTCCACATCGTAGTCGTTGCCCTCGCTGTCCGTCCTTGTGACCGTGCGGTAGCGCACCTCGACAACCACATCCTCAGTCAAAATGTACTGGCGGTCAAAGAGGTCTTGCAGCGTCCCGCGCACCTCGTCCAATGTCCACGCGCCCTCATGGAGCGCGGAGATCATGGAGATCAGCACATAGGGATCGTGTTCAATGGTGTCGAGGTCAAAATGGTACTCGTCATAATCGTGGGTACGGGTGTAGGTGTCGAGGTAGCGTTGCAGCTCGTCCTCCAGAGCGCAGTAGGCGGCCTCGGCTCCCAGCATATCCGCGTCCTCCGCCTTATAGGTGCTGGCGGCGATGGCCGCAAGGGTGCTGTTTCCCACGGACACCATCGAGGACATACACGATTGCAGGGTCAGCACCACCAGCAGGCAGCCCAGCGCAAGCAGCGTCCCCACGGGATGCCGCTTGACGAACGCCGCCGCTTCCCGGACAAACCGCTCTGTGGCCGATACGGTTTGTTCGGCGGCCTTGGCGGTCTGTTTGGCGGTTTCCCGCGCCTTGCGCTGGTACTCCCGTTTCAGCTTGTGGCGATGCCATAACCGGGCGGCGGCGCTCTGCGCCTCCGGCTGCTCCTGTGCAAACTTGCGGGAATGGTAGTCCGCCGTGGCCTTGATGTACCGGGACTCCGCACGGGCGGCAGCCTTGGCCGGGTGCTCCCGGATGGCCCTGCGTACCTTGTGCCGCCCATAGTGCAGCGCAGCCTCGCCGGAACGCTCCACAAAATGGCCGCCCTCCACGCCTACATTGTCGCGTTCCTCCTGATACACCTTTCCATGCAGAAAAGCGTGGGTTTCGTGTCCGGCAATCCGGGCGATCCGCTTGATGGGGCCGGGCTTTTTCGGCGGCTTCTGCTTTGCCAGCCTTTCACGGGCCTTGTTCAGCCGTTCCTCCCGGCTCTCCATGCGGAGCTTGGACTTGTGGAGCTTGGCCTGTTCGCTGTCGGTATGGAACTTCTGGTCACCGTGACCAGAAGCAGCCCCGCCCTCGGGCGGCTTATTCTGTCTGTTTTCCATTGGCAGCGTCCTCCGGCTTGGTAGTCAGCAGGTCGTAAATCTCGCCACGGGGGAAGCGGTCAACAAACGGGATGGTGACGCTGCCATAGAACAGCAGGCCCTCGCCGGAGTTGGACTGCGTGATATACGATAGCTGGTGCTCTGAAATACCGATCTGCTTGGCAAGAATGGCGCGGTCACTCTGCGCCTGCGACAGCAGGATCATAAAATCTGTGTTGTCCAGAATGTTCTCGATCTCCCGGCTGGCCAGCAGGTCTTTCACATTCTGCGTCAGGGCCGAGGGGACGCAGCCCTGTTTGCGGAGCATCTTCCAGACGGTCACGAAGTAGCTGGCGGTCAGCGGATCGCGGAGCAGGATATGGAACTCGTCAAAATAGCACCATGTCGCCACGCCGTTTTTGAAGTTGGTTCCCACCGCAGAGGTGACAAAGTCGTTGGTGATGTGCATGGCGATCTTGCGGAGATTTTCGCCCATACCTTTCAGCACGAAGCATACCACGCGGGAATTGAGGTTGACGTTGGTGGGGTGGTTAAAGAGATTGAGGGAGCCTGTGCAGTAAAGCTCCAGCGCCGTTGCGATCCGCTTGGCCTCCGGCTCCGGCTGGCGCAGCAATTCCTCATACAAATCTTGGAGCAGCGGCGTTTTGGCCGTTTCCAGCCCCAGCGCCATCTCCCGGTACACCTGACGCACACAGCGGTCAATGACGGTTTTCTCGATGGGCTGCAAACCGTCCCGGCCTCCCACCACCAGCTCACACAGCGACAGCAGAAAATCCGCTTTCAGGGACAGGGGGCTGTCCCCGCCGCCCATGTCCATCTGAACATCCATCGGGAAAATGTGGTTGGGGCTGTCCGGCGCGATCTCGATGACCTGACCGCCCAGCCGTTCCACCAGCGGAGCATATTCGCCCATCGGGTCAACCACGATGATGCGATCCTGCGGGATGGCAAGAAAGACGTTCAGCAATTCACGCTTGGCGGCAAAGCTCTTGCCGCTGCCCGTGGAGCCGAGGTATAAGCCATTGGCGGATTTCAGCTTTTTGCGGTCAGCCATGATGACGTTATGGGATAGGGCGTTCATGCCGTAGTAGAGGGACGGGCCATCCATGCGAAGCTCCCTCGTCATAAAGGGAACGAAGATGGCCGTGGAGCTGGTGGTCATGCCGCGCTGAATTTCAATGCCGTTGTAGCCGAGGGCCAGCGAGGACATATAGCCCTGCTCCTGCTGCCAGTCCAGCCGCTTGACGACGCAGTTATATTTCTGCGCGATGCCGTTCACGGTGAAAATGTCGTTTTCCAGCCGCTCCCGCGTGGGGGCGGTGTTGACGATCAGGAACGTCAAAAGAAACATTCGCTCGTTGCGGCTTTGCAGGTCGGCCAGCAGCTCGGCGGCATCCTTGGAAAAGGTGACGAGATCGGGCGGGAGAATGTCAGGATCATATCCGGCGCGGGTAGCCTTGCGCTGCTCCTCCACTTTCATCTTGTCAATGTCGGAGATTTTGCCCTTGACCGTTTTAATGGCCTTGACCTGATCCACCGTCTGAATGTGCATGGTAACGGTCAGCTCGGCGTCCAGCTCCAAAATCTCCAATAGCAGCTTGTCCGACAGCTCCGACGCCATGATCTGCAAGTAGGACGCCGCGCCCCATGTCTGGCCCACGCGGAACGAGCGGCTCTGCCGGAAGTCAAAGCTGTCCGGCACGATAAAGTCTTTCGTCCCCATGCCTGTATGGGCGATGTCCGCCCACTTGAAGCGGAACGGCTCCCGGCTGCCGGGGTGAAGCTGGCCATGCAGCAGGGCCAGACGCTCCCGCCCGTCAAGGGGCTGGCTCTGTACCCCCAGCCGCTTAAAGTTGCCGATCACGTCCGCCTCCACACGTTCCAGACGGGGACGGGCGGCGGCCACATTTTCAGCGGGGATGCAAAAGGTGACGTACTTGGCCCGTTCGATACCGTTGTTGCTTTTGGCGATCTGGTTTTTCAGCATCCCCGTGTATTCCGTGCGGACGCTGTTGAAGCGGTCATCCGCCTCGGAGATATTCACCTTGTAGCGGCTCCCGGAGCGGCTGCGGCGGTTGACAAAGGAAAGCTGGAACGGCAGCGAACTGTCAAAATAATTCAGCCACGAACTCCAGCCTCCGAAAATGGCCGTCTGATCCTCGGCAGACGCAACGGAATAGTTGATGTCCTCATATTCCAGCGTTTTTGTGTAGACACCGCCGGGGAGCTGACAAATGCCGTCCGGCAGCATCCGCACATAGGGAATGGTCTGCTGGGCCGATATGGTCGCCGGACGATTACCGGCCCGCGTCAGGCTTTTTGACTTCTTGGGGCTTTTGATCAAGTGTGACCTCCTTTCCCGCAAACGGGGCGTAGATATTCTGCGTCTGATAGGGCCTCACACCGGGCCGCAGGAACTTGGCCCGGATGATATTCCGGGCCACCTTTTCAAAGGGCAGGCCATCACGCTCATACATCGCCATGAAAAAGGCCGGGAGCATGAGCGCGATCATCAGGAACATCGCCCCGGTGCCACCCAGCGCGTGACGGGTCAGCAGATACACGGGGATACCCACGGCAGCCGCGGCGCCGAAGCAGATAAGCTGGCGGCGGGTAAGGTTAAAGGCAATTTTCGTCTTGATCTTGGAAAGATCGTTGGGAACATTCACATAGGGCAAGTAATGTCCTCCTTTCCGCTATCTTCTGGCCACCGTGACCAGAGGCCCGCTGTCGGCTCCACCTCGTTGCCCCACACGTCCCAGCCGGGAGGGGTCTGCCGTGCGAACAGCTCCACGCGGAGCCTGTCGCCCATGAGGGCAACAATCTTGTCCCGCGTTTCGTCCGGCTTTTTGCTGTGGGCCTCGATGGGAGAAATGATAAATTGGTGAATATCGGCGGCCTGCCGCTTGGGGTGTCCCTTGGTCGCCAGCAGGCAGACCTCGGCATTTGCCCTCGTCCAGAAGCCCAGCCCATAAAACCAGCTATCCGCCTTTTTGTTCTTTTTGAGCCAGACAAAAGCGACGCTTTTATAGGTGAAGCCCCACGCACGGATGAGCCGCAAAGCCTCCGGGAGCTGCGGGAACGTGGCCCACATGAAAAGGGCGCTGTCCTTGGCCGCAAGCTCGGCCACAGGCAGCGCGCACAATTCATCAATGCTCATGGTGGGGTAATGGTTTTCTGCCGCCCCCTGCACTTTCTTTGCGGAGTAGCGCCACGGGGGATCGGCGTAAATAATTTCGTAGGTTCCTGTCATCATTCTCCTTTCCCGCCAGATGCCACAGCCTCCCGCGCCCGCCGGATGCGCTCCGTGGCGGGGCCGTAAAAGGCCGGGGCGGTTTCAAAGCAGACGAAGCGGCGGCCCGTGTTCAGCGCGGCCACGGCAGTTGTGCCGGAGCCAGCGCAGATGTCCGCCACCACCTCGCCGGGGCGTGTGTAGGTGCGGATCAGGTACTCGCACAGGGCCACGGGCTTCTGCGTGGGATGTACGGTGGTTGTCACCGTGGGGAACGCCAGCACGTTCCCCGGAAAGCGCCGCCCATCGGACTCCCCGCTGGTGCGTTCAAACTCCCCGTAGTTGGGGCTGCTCCCGCTGCAACGGTGGATTTTCTTGTACGGCTTGCCCTGCTCAAACTGCGGAAAGTAGGCCGGGGACTTCTGGTAGAACACCAGAATGTTCTCCGTCTTTTTCAGCGGAGCGCGGCGGGCATTGAGAAAACCCGTGCAGCGGCTTTTGTACCATACCCACTCATAACGGAGCATGGCGAGGTTGGACGCGCCCAGCACCTTGTCATAGGGGCATTGTGCGAAAAACAGCACCGCGCCCTCCGGCTTGACGGCCCATTTCACCGCCTCCCACAGCTCTGGGAGCGGCAGCGGCACATCCCAAAAGTTCCGGGTCGTGCCGTAGGGCGGATCGGTCAGCAACATATCCACGCTATGCTTTGGCAGGGAGCGCAAGCCCTCAATGCCGTCGGAGAGGTGCAACCCCTCCGGGATCGGCCTCTGGCCACCATGACCAGAAGCGGCGGTATCAGCGATAAGATCACCTTTCCTTTCTCAATGGGCGCTGAAGATGCTTTTGGAGATCGTCCCGGTTTTCATCAGCATGAAGCACAGAAGCACCGTATAGCCGATACAGCCCCAAATCGCGCCGATAGGATCTCCGCTTGTGGCGATCCCCTGAATGAGCACCGCATAGATCGCCACGCAGACGAGGATCAGCATACCCTGAAAGCCCACGGCAAACAGGGAGCGCAGATAATTCTGGCCCATCGTGCCAAGCTCCCGGTTGGAGAGCGTCGCCACGGGGATGGGGGCTAAACTGGTCAGCAGATATATCTCGATCATGCGGCCATATACGATCACGAAAATAAAAATGTTCAGCGCCAGCATGGTAAACTTAATGAGGAACGATTGCAGAAACAGGCCCAGCAGAGGGCCAAGCTCCATCATTTCAAGGGTCATTTCCAGATCGGCCAGCATATCCGGCGTGATGTTGGTTGCGCCTGTGACGATGCCCGCCGCGCTTGCGATCACGCTTTGGGACACGTCAAAGACTGCCATGACGATATTGAACGTGTTGGACAGAATCAGGATGGCACAAGTGGTTTTGAATACCCATTTGTAGATATTCGCCACGTCGAACTCGTGCATATTGTTCTTTTCCAGTATCATCTGGATCAGCTCATAGGTGGCAACAAAGGTCAGGATCAATCCGGCAATCGGTAATATCACCGTTTCGGAAAGCTGCCGTATCAGGGAGAACACCCCGGCGTTCCATGCCGCCGGGGTAGTCCCCACCTGTACGGATATTTCCCCGACGCGGGTATTCACCGTGTCAAACAGCCCCTCGAGGTTTCCCATGATGCCCTCGATCAAAAGCCCTTTGAGCCATTCCGTGATCCATTCGGTGAGAATACCCATCGGCAGCTACCCTTAAAACAGGGTAGACAGCAGAGGGATCAGGGTCGTACCCAGCACGATGATGCCGCCGCCCGCCATGAGCTGTTTTATACCCAATTAGGTGTAAAACTCTGCTCGATGGCGGGCGGCGGCGTACAAAAAATCTA
>ENA-OPSR01000689-OPSR01000689.1-human-gut-metagenome-genome-assembly--contig:-NODE-689-length-12377-cov-2.325272_pt1 | contig 12377 bp, 10 predicted proteins | sample MGYA00241459_ERZ501910 | MGnify/ENA primary metagenome ERZ501910 (study PRJEB25962, sample SAMEA2042504) | human gut metagenome | biome: human gut; feature: human-associated habitat; material: faeces...
GGCGGTCGTCGGGGACTGATAGACCCACTGGCGGCGCTGCCCCTCCTGCCCCTCGGCGTCGCGAAGCACGGCCTCGATGGTCTTCTTAGCCTTGAGGCCGTCGCGGTTGTCCACGGTCAGCTGGAGGACCATTGCCCCCGAGGTGGCGACGGCGCTGAGGAGGCCGTCGGTCTGCACGAAATGGTCGCGGACGGCCACCCTCGGTGTGGCGTAGAGATAGACGTCGCGGTGGATGCCACTGAGGTGCCACATGTCCTGGCCCTCGATATAACTGCCGTCGCACCAGCGATAGACGCGCACGGAGAGCTGATTTTCTCCCTCGCGGAGAAAGCCGGAGAGGTCGAACTCGGCGTCGGTATTGGCGCTCTGCGTGTAGCCGACGTAGCGCCCGTTGACCCACACCACGCCAGCGGAGTAGAGGCCGTCGAAATGGAGGAAGACGCGCTGGTCGCGCCAGTCGGCGGGCAGCGTGAAGGTGCGACTGTAGAAGCCCGTAGCATTGTCGTCCTTGACGCCCGCCTCGGCATGGCCCTCCTGGGCCAAGGGTGGATGATAGACGAAGGGATAGCCCACGTTGGTATAGACGGGATCGCCATAGCCCGCCATCTCCCACGACAGGGGAACGCGGATCTCGTCCCAGCCCTCGGCGTTGCAAGACTGGGCGACGAGGGCATCGGTGTCGGCAGGACCTTGGGGCGTGCCGGCGACATAGCGAAACTTCCACATACCGTTGAGCGACAGGTAGCGGCTGCTCTGCGGGGTGGTCCAGGGCTGGGAGTAGAAGGTCGTGTCCTGGCGCATCGCCTCGGTGGAAGCGTAGGGGATATAGGTGGCATGGGCTGCCTCCTTGTGATCGCCGACCTTCTCGGGATTGCTGATCCAGGAGACGTCGAAGCCCGCAGACTGGTCTTGCGGATCGCGGTCGGGCACGGTGGCGACGGCGGTTTCCCAGCCGAAAAGGGCCAGAAGGGCCGCCGCGACCATGCGGTGGTTAGGATTGGATTGACTCATATTGGGTTGTGTCTGATGATTGTATTCGAAAAAAGATCATGTCATAGACGACCAGGGCGCACGCTGGTGGTCAGCGAAACCGCCTGGAGGTCAGGGGCAAGAGCCTTGACCTGGACGGGTTTCTGGGGGTCCTTGACGCGCAAGATGACCATGGCCTTGCCGAAGAAGGCCTTGCGATGGTCGGACTTGAAGCGTTCGGTGGAGAACTGGCTGCCATTATCGACACCGATAATGTCGGCATTCTCGGCAGAGAAATAGATCTCGTTTTCGGCCCAGGGGCAGAGCGTGCCCTCGCGGTCGGTGACTTCGGCAGCGACAAAGATCGTATGCTCGCCCTGATAGTCGGCGGCAAGGCGGATCTTCTCGGCGCCACCTGCCGTGCGGATCGTCTCGGAACGCACCTCGCGGCCCTGCTGGCGAGCCACGACACGCACCTCGCCAGGCTCAAACTGCACGCGCCACATCACATGATATTGGTGGTCGTCCTGCTTGCGGCGCACGCCCTGGCTGCGCCCGTTGATGAAGAGTTCCACCTCGTCGGCCTGGTTGTAATAGCACCACAGGTCGATGGTCTGGCCGGGCAACCAGTTCCAGTGGGGGAAGAGGTGGAGGACCGGCTGGTCCGTCCACTCGCTCTGGTACATATAATAAATGTCCTTCGGGAATCCGGCCAGGTCGATGATGCCAAAATAGCTGCTTCGCGCCGGATAGCCATAGGGGGTGGGCTCGCCGATATAGTCCCATCCTGTCCAGATAAACTGTCCGGCACAGTAGGGAGTGTGCTTCACAACCTCCCAGGTCTCCTCATGGGTAGAGGACCAAGGGGCGTGGGCGTTGTCATAGGCCGAGCACATCATCGTGGGGTCGGCATAAGGCAGGTCCCAGCGCTGCGGCAGCACGAGGACGCTATCCGAGGGCATGCGGTAGTAGCCGCGCGTCTGCAGTGCGGAGACGCTCTCGGTGAAGAGGAAGGGCTTGCCGGGGAAGTTCTTGGGCACGTCCTTCACCCACTGGTGGTGGTAGTTGAAACCGACGAGGTCGATGGCGCCCGACTTGAAGAGGTGGTTATCAGGGGAAGGTTCGTTACAGCCCGCCGTGATGGGACGCGTGGTGTCGTAGCGCTTGATGATGTCAGCGAGGTGGATCGTGAGGAGCGAGTTGGGCGAGAGGTCGTCGCCATGGGCGAGCGTAGAAGCGTCGTGGCCCGCGTTGAGGATGAGGTTGGCCTCCTCCAGCGTCAGTTCGTCAGCGTCGGCTCCGGACCACTGTTCCAGTACCTCGTTGCCAATGCTCCAGACGAGGACGCAGGGGTGGTTGCGGTCACGAAGCACCAGGTCGGAGAGGTCGCGCTCGTGCCACTGATCGAAGAAGCGCGCATAGTCGTTCTTGGTCTTTCTGCGGCGCCACATGTCGAAACTCTCGTCCATGACGACCAGGCCCATCGTGTCGCACATCGCAAGCAACTCGGGAGCGGGCGGGTTGTGGCTGCTGCGGACGGCGTTGACACCCATGGCCTTCAACCGCGTGAGCTTGCGGTGGAGGGCATCCTCGTCGAGAGCAGCGCCCAAGGCACCAAAATCGTGGTGCTCGCAGACGCCATTGATTTTCACGTTGCGGCCATTGAGCCAGAAGCCTGTCTCGGCGTCGAAGCGGAAGGTGCGGAAGGCTGTGGGCGTGGAGACGCGATCGACGACCTTGCCGCCAACGACCACTTCCGTTACCACTTGGTAGACGTAACCATGGTAGATATCCCACAGCAAGGGTTTCCTCACGGTGAGCACCTGGCCCTGGCAGCGGCCTTCATGACGGGCCACGACACGACCGTTGGGGTCGAGGAGCTGATGTCGCACCTTCGCCTGCGGGGCCTTCGGACCGTCGTTGTGCAGCGCCACATCGACCCTCACCTCCCAGGTGTCGCCCTTGCGCCACTGGGCCACGGCGTGGACGCCCCACTGGGCCACGCGCAGGGGCGAGGCAGTGGTGAGCCACACATGACGATAGATGCCGCAGCCAGAATACCAACGACTGTTGGGCTGGTCGCTATTATCGACACGGACGGCCAGGACGTTCTCTCCCGACCGGTCGAGATAGGGGGTGAGGTCGTACTCGAAGGTGGAGTAGCCATAGGGGCGCGTACCGAGGGCGTGGCCGTTGACATAGACCGTGGCGTTCATATAGACGCCGTCGAAGGTGACGAGGACGCGATCGTCGGACGAGCCTGCGGGCAGGCGGAAATGCTTTCTGTACCAACCTACGCCGCCGGGAAGCGCGCCGCCACTGGCGCCACTGGGGTTGCCAACATGGAAGTCGCCCTCGATGGCCCAGTCGTGGGGCAAGGAGAGACGGCGCCAACCACGGTCGTCATAGGACGGGGAGGCCATCGTGGAATCGTCACCGAGAACAAAGAGCCAGTCGGCGTCAAACTGGATGCGCGTGCGGGCCTTTCCTGCGAGGGAAAACAGGAGGAAAAGGAGTAAGAGGGGTATTTTCTTCATATCTATTGTGTTTTGTTATACGAATACTTCCGTGCTGCGAGATCTCCCGGCCAGAGGACTTGGCAGCGCGCTATCTTGTACCTATCTTATGTCTTTGCAAAGGTAGGCATTTTTCTGCAGAAAGCCGACAGGCGACAGGACCTTTATAGCGGATCAACATCATAATAGATCTGCAGGGCGCCATAGGTCTTGGCCCGTAGCATCGCCGACTGCACCTCGCGCAGACACTGGCGCACGCGTCGCAGGTCGATGCCCAACTCGAGTTTGAGCATCAACTTGCGGATATGGAGGGTCTTCACCCGGGCCACGGAGGGCTTGTCGGGCCCGAGCACGCGGTCGCCAAAGATCTGGCGAAGGCGTGAGCCCATCTCCATGGAGGCTGACTCGACGGTGTGTTCCTGGCGGTGTTTGAGGTAGATATAGGTAAGGTGGGTGAAGGGGGGATAGCGGAAGAGACGGCGCTCCTCGAACAACTGGTCGTAGAACGCGCGGTAGTCGTGGCGCACGACCTGCTGGATGACGGGGGAGTCGGGCTGGCTGGTCTGCAAGATGACCAGGCCCTGCTGATCGCCTTTCCTGCCGGCCCGTCCGCTCACCTGCGAGAGCATGGCAAAAGCCTGCTCGTAGGCACGGAAGTCGGGAATGTTGAGCATGGCGTCGGCATAGAGGATACCCACGACGCCGACATGGTCGAAGTCGAGGCCCTTGGTCACCATCTGCGTGCCGACGAGCACGTTGGTCTTGCCCTGGGCAAAGCTGTTGATAATGCGCTCGTAGGCGTTCTTCGTGCGTGTCGTATCAAGGTCCATTCGCGCGATCTTCGCCTCAGGCACAAGGGCCTGCAACTCGTCCTCGACGCGCTCCGTACCGAAGCCGCGGCCACGGATGTCGTGGCTCTCGCAGTTGGGACAGACGGTGGGCACGCGCAAGACGTAGCCGCAATAGTGGCAGGTGAGCAGGCCCATAGTCTTATGATAGGTCAGCGACACGTCACAATGGGGACACTTCGGGGTCCAGCCACAGACATGACACTCCACCCTTGGGGCGAAGCCGCGGCGATTCTGAAACAGGATGGCTTGTTTGCCGCTGGCCAAGGCGGCGCGGATGGCGGCCAGAAGGCGCGGCGAAAAGTGACCGGTCATCATTTTGTGCGACGGCGCAGGTCCTTGACATCGACGACCTCGACGGCAGGCAACGCCATATCCTGGTAGCGCTTGTCGAGGCGGACGTAGCCGTACTTGCCGGTCTGGGCGTTCCAATAGCTCTCGCTCGACGGGGTCGCCGTACCCAGCAGGACCTTGGCACCGCAGAGCTTGGCCAGGATGATGGCGGCGGAACGGGCATGGTAGCGTGGCGCAGGGTCCATCTGCTTGAAACTCTGCTCGTGCTCCTCATCGACGATGACGAGGCCCAGTCGCTGGAAGGGCAGGAAGAGGGCGCTTCGGGCGCCTAGTATGACATCGTAGGGATGGTCGGAGAGCTGGCGCTTCCAGATCTCCACGCGCTCCGCGTCGCTATAGCGGGAATGGTAGATGCCGAGGCGGTCGCCAAAGACTCGGCGAAGGCGCTGCATCATCTGCACCGTAAGGGCAATTTCGGGCAGGAGGTAGAGCACCTGGCGGCCCTCGTCGAGGGCGCGCTGAATGAGGTGGATATAGATCTCGGTCTTGCCGCTCGATGTGACGCCGTGAAGAAGCGTGATATCCTTCGACATTTGCTGTACGAGGATTTGGTTGCAGGCGTCGGCCTGGGCCTCGCTGAGGGGCTTGATGTGCTCGGGATGGGGCATTCCGCCGAGGGGGATGCGGCCTACTTCCTTCTCGTACTGCCGCAAGATCCTACGGTCCAAAAACTGGCGGAGGACGGTGGCGGTGCAGTGGGCCTCGTTCATCAGTTCCTCGCGGGTGATCTCGCGCTGGGGCACGGGATTCTCTTCGCTGACGCTGGCCAGCTCCAGATAGGCGCGGAGGACCTTCTGCTGGGCAGGAGCGCGCTGAAGCATGGCCTGGGCAGCACGGAGGGCCTGCGCCGAACGGAAGTCGTCGGCCAGCACGACGTAGGTCTCGGTCTTGGGACGATAGTCGTCCTCGGCCTTGAGACCGGACGGGAGGGCGGCCTTATAGACGTCGCCAATGGGCGAAAGGTAGTAGTCGGCTATCCACTGCCATAGGCGCAACTGCTGGGGCAGGAGCACGGGACCCGGGTCCATCATCTCGACAATAGACTTCACGCCCTCCTTGCCTGTCTTGAGCCCTGCGGGCACCTGGTCGTGGAGGGCTGCGACAAGGCCAGTGTAGGTTTTGGTCTTGCCCAACGGCACACGCACGCGGCAACCAGGCTGCAGACGCGGGGCCAACGTGTCGGGAACGCAATAGGTGAAGTAGCCCTCCAAGGGCAATGGTAGGATGATGTCGGCGTAAGTCATGGCGCAAAGTTACGCAATTATTTTGCAATCCTCACCAAAATATCGTACTTTTGCACGGAGCAAGCGGTCTGCACGAGAAGACAATTGCTTTTGCCCACAACATAAGACGATCGTTTCGCCAATAGAAATAAGTCGATCGCTTTGCTGACAGAAAACAGACTATCATTTCACTAATAAGGATAAGACAATGGACAATGAAGTATTGAAAGCTATACGGGAGCGCCGCAGCCTGCGCCGCTTCAAGGGGGAACAGGTCGGCGACGACGCCCTGAAGGCCGTGCTCGAGGCAGGCACATGGGCTCCTACGGCCTTCGGCTAGCAGGACCCGTGGATCGTGGCAGTACAGAACGAAGCACTGCGGGCCCGACTGACGGCGATGAATGCCCGCGTGATGGGGACGGAGAGTGACCCCTACTATGGTGCACCGACCGTGGTGCTGGTCTTTGCCAGCGCGGACAGTCCCAACAAGGACCGCGACGGTTCGCTCGTACTGGGATCGATGATGGTTGCCGCTCACAGTGTAGGACTGGCCTCTTGCTGGATCAACCGCGAGGACGCCATGTTTGCCACCGAGGAGGGAAAGGGGCTGATGCGTTAACTCCAGTTGCCAGAGGCTGGCGTGGGTGCGCTCGCCCTGGGCTATCCCGACGCAGAACCAAAGGCTGCCAAGCCGCGCAAGGAGGACTACTATCGCATCGTGAAATAGCACACGGCGAAGACCTTAAAAAAACGTAAAAAGCCTTAGCCGCTGAGGTTTTCAAGGGGCAAAGGGCGGATAGGTGCGGAAAAATTCGTACTTTTGCAAATGTATTTGAGGTAATATTTATTTCGAGACATTATTTATTAAACAATAGAGAAATATGAAGAGAATTGTATTGGTACGCCACGGCGAGAGCCAGTGGAACATGGAAAACCGCTTTACCGGTTGGACCAACGTTGACTTGACTGAGAAGGGCAAGGAGGAGGCTTTCGCCGCCGGAAGACTGCTCAAGGAGAATGGTTTTCACTTTGATATCGCATATACTTCCTATCTGAAGCGCGCCGTGAAGACGCTGAACAACGTGCTCGACGCTATGGACGAGGATTGGATCCCCGTGGAGAAGAGCTGGCGCCTGAACGAGAAGCACTACGGTATGCTCCAGGGCCTGAACAAGGCTGAGACCGCCGCCAAGTATGGCGACGAGCAGGTGCTGCTGTGGCGTCGTAGCTTCGACGTGGCTCCCCACGAGTTGCCCGCAGACGGCATCGGCAGCGCACTGACGGATCCGCGCTACGCCCTCGTGCCGGAGGACTATCTCCCGAAGACAGAGAGCCTGAAGGACGCCATCGAGCGTGTGATGCCCTACTGGGAGTGCACGATCTTCCCGAAGCTCAAGGAGGTGGACTGCATCATCGTGGCTGCCCACGGCAATAGCTTGCGCGGCATCGTGAAGCACCTCAAGGGCATCAGCGACAGCGAGATCACGAAGCTCAACATCCCGACGGCTACCCCGTACGTATTCGAGTTTGACGACAAGCTCCAGCTCGTGAAGGATTACTACCTCGGCGACGCCGACGAGATCGCTCGCAAGCAGCAGGCAGTGGCCAACCAGGGCAAGGCCAAATAATCTCGGCCCCTCTTTTTTCATAGACGCAACAACGGGCGGCAGGTCATACGACTTGCCGCCCGCTTTGTTTCTACTCCTTTTCCGCCCTTCTGTTACCTATACAAGAAGCCCTGGATGGACTGGTGCGAGAGATAAGCGTTATACAAAGCCCTGTTATTAAACAGAAGAGGATAAAAAAAGGGCGTTCCACGAAGACCTCATAGAGAAGTCCTGCGAAACGCCCCGGCTATATTACCTAAAGTACATTCTTACTTTAGCATGTTGGGCCTTCAAGTTTAGAAGACGAACTGCACGCGAGCCTGAACCATGTGGAAGTTCTTGTCGTATGCATACTTGTCCTTAGACAAGTTGGAGTAGGTGTAGTCGAGCATAGCCTGGACGAAGCGGTTGAAGCTGTAGTTCACACCGAGGGTCCAAGAGCGGACGGCACCACCACCAACGCTGCTTGACTTGTAAGGATAGTCGGCCATCATACCATCGGGATAGTACTGGTCGCGACCTGCGCTGTAGTACTCGCCAGCGTTGATGTCGTTGAGACCCGTGTAGTTGAAGCGGCCCACGATCTCCAATGCACGGCCAGAGAGACCCTTCAAGGTACCGTTGCGGCTATCAAACTTGTAGGGGTTGCCAAAGATCATGTAGCCTGCCTCAACGTATCCACCGTGGAAGTTGTTGGAACGAAGCGGGTTGGCCGTGATCCAAGCATCGAGGGTACCCCAAGTATCAATGTTGTTGTTGCTTGCGTCGAAGAGCGCTTCTTGGTGACGTGCTTGTAGAGATACTCACCACGAACGAAGAGCTTATCGTTGTGATAGAGGGCCTCGGCACCAGCATCGAGGACGTTCTCAGCCCAAGGCAGCTCGCAGCTTACGAAGCGCTCGTCCTCATCGACGAAGGTCTCCATGCTCTGACCCAGCGTGATGGTCTTCTTGAGAACGTTGTTCTCCGTCACACCACCACCCACGTGCTGGTAGCGGATGTTACCACCGATCATCAAGGTCTGCGTACCGTCGTTGATGGGACGATACTGGTAGCGACCTGAGAGGACGATGCCATTGAAGCCAGACTCGATCTTGTTGTACTGGTTCTCGGTCGTCACACCCTGATAGGCCATAAACTTGTCGTTGGTGAACTTGTAGGTGATACCCAGCTCACGACCCTCGCCGAGGGCGTTGGCAGCACCGGCACGAGAGATGAAGTGGTAGCTACCGAGAGAGGTGTTGCGAGCCATGGAACCAGCGGCGTTGTTGTAGTAACCCACCTGGATGTCATGGTTGCCACCCTTGTTGTCCTTCTGGTTGTAGCGAAGGAAGATGTTCTTCTGAGAGAACTTGCCACCACCGAAACCGAAGTCTGCATAGAAGTACCAGTCCTGATAGGTCAGCGAAGTACGGATGCGGGCATCAGCGATCGTAGCGCCAGACTGCATCGGCGTATAGTCGTTGTGGTACCATGCTGCGTCGGCCATGAAGCGGGCACCCACGGTGAAGTGGAGGTCTTCCTGCTCATTGTCGATAGTCACGGTCGGCTTGGAATCAAAGTCCTGCGCGTTGGCTGCCATGGCGCAAAGAGCGAACATGGGCAATATGATAAATTTCTTCATTGTCTTTATTTACTTATGAATGTTGGTAATATGACTTACTTAAACCACTACCTTTCGATTAGTAACCGAGCTCGTTGAGCATGTCGGCACCATCGGGCACCACGTGGGGAGCCTGAGAGTTGTCATACTTCTGCTCCGGGTGGAACGGGTTGTGGAGCGTAGAGCTGCAACGGAAACCATTCTCGATCATGTAGCGGAGCGACATCTCAGAGTGGTTGGTGAAGAAACCGTCCATGTAGATCGGGTGGGTCTGCGGTGTGGTGAAGGTCGTGTAGGCCGTCGGCTGCACGGTGACACCCAGGAGGTCGTCAAACTGCGTGGCGTTGTCGCCCCAGTAGTTGACATAGTAGCCCATGTAGCGGGCAGTCTGAGCATAGCTATCGAAAGAGTACGGGTGGTTGATCATACCGCTCTTGCGAATCATGTAAGCCATCCAGGGAGCGTTGAGCTCAGGATAGTTGTTGGGCGCACCCTCTACGCACGGGCCAATGATGTGGGCACCATGATCCTGGGCGTACTTGATGAAGGAAGCGTAGCCAGCAGGCGTGTCGTAGTTGAGGTCGGTAGAACCACCGTTGCTCAGCCACAGGAGGTAGCACATCGGGATCTGACCCTTGAAGACGTTGTAAGCACGATTGAGGGCGTCGAAGGAGAAGGTCTGGAGGATCACCTTACCATTGGTGTTACCCACGTTGACGTGGCCGTTGACATAGAACGGTTTGCTCTCTGACTCCTTCTTGGTGATGATGTTCCAACCCCACTCGTCGAGGATGTTATAAACACGGATCTCGATGTCCTTCGGGTTCAACCAAGACTCCTTGAACTCGGGATAGATACCCGGACGGTTGCCGTTGTCCTTGTCGTCAGCGACATAGGCGGTGCTACCGTTCTTGTCACCGAAGCTGTACTCCACGAAGTCCATGTACTTGCCGGCCTTGCTACCGACGGTGCTGGGATCGTCGCACTTCACGGCAGCCTTGGCTGCCTTGTAGATCTCCTCCAGCGTCATGTTCTTGTACCCGTCCTTGATCTTGTAGGTCAGCACGCGCTCGCCCTCGGCATTGCGGTTGAGCTTCTTACCCATAGCGTAGTTGATCTGATCCTGCAGGGCAGAGACATAGAGACCATTGCTATAGTGGATCGTGGGCACGCCAGCAGCGTCGTAGGTGTAGTAACCATTGTGACCTGCGGCGAAGGAAGCACGGCCCAGCTCGGGCGTGGCGTCGTTGAACCACTTACCAGCGTCGAGCATCAAGAGCTCAGCATAGTAGTAGGACATGGTGTAGTTGGCACGGAAATCGGCCACGTCACGCTGATACTGAGCCTCGATATCAGCCTCAGAGAAGTGCTGCGTACCGTCGTCATTGCGGAACGAGCGGTAGAAGTCCTTACGCTTGGTGGGCACGTCGTCAGAGAAGACAGATGCGATGTTGGTGGTACGCTTCAGATTCTCATCGTGGTTGGCGAGCACCACACCGTCCTTGGTCACCTGGAGGTCGCTCTCCAAGTAGTCGGCGCCCATATTGCGGGCCCAACGCCAGGCAGCCTCAGTCTCCTCAGGAGCCCAGTAGGTGGAACCACGGTGTGCCACGCAAGCATAGAGAGGCACATAGTCGCGCACCTTCGCCATCTCCGGCGAGATCTGCTGCACGTCGGTACGCTTGGCGTCAGTATTCACATTGGTGAATTGCTGCTCGTCAGAGCAAGAAGTAAAGGCAGTGAGCATAGCCATACCCACGAAGCCTAAACGGATAATTTGCTTTGTCATAAACAATTATTAATTGATGATATTGACTAAATGATTATTCTAAATGATAGCGTTCGCCAGTCTTTACTTGTTCTTCACAAGATACTGCTCCTTCTTGTAGGTGAGGGCCATGAAGAGAACGGAGAGCACGCAGGCGCCGATGAGGAGGACGAAGGTCCAGTCCCAGCCAGCAGACTCAGCGACGTAGCCGATAACGACATTGGCCAGCAGAGCCGTACCGAGCACGTAGCCCATGAAGCCAGTCAATCCGGCAGCGGTTCCTGCCACGTTCTTCGGAGCGAGGTCGAGAGCCTGGACACCGATGAGCATCACAGGACCATAGATGAAGAATCCGATACCGATCAGGCAACCAATGACGACATTGATATTGGTGAAGTTCTGCCAGTAGATGACGATCAAGACTGCCACGACGATCATGAAGAGGATGGTCGGCAAGGCACGACGACCGTGGAACACCTTATCGGACAACCAACCACAGATGATCGTACCAGGGATGGCAGCCATCTCGTAGGCGAAGTAGGCCCAGCCGGCCTCCTTGATATCGATGCCCTGCTCGGTGAGGATGGTAGGTGCCCAGTCGAGGCAACCGTAGCGCACCATATAGACGAAGGCATTGGCAAAGGCGATGTACCACAAGAACTTGTTGGTCAGCACCGTACGGAAAATCTGACCCGTAGAGAGCACCTCCTCTGACTTCTCATCGTAGGTGTCGGCATAATCGTTGCGCCACTTCTCAATAGAGGGAAGACCGCAAGACTGAGGCGTATCGCGAATCATGCTGTAGGCAATGATAGCGATCAGGATAGCAACAGCAGCGGGGAAGAGGTAAGTACCAATCAAGAAGTAGGACTTCTCGTCAGCACCGTAGAACCATGATCCGAACCAAGCGGCTCCATAGACGGCCATCGGGCCTACAAGAGCACCACCGACGTTGTGGGCGCAGTTCCAGAAGGACATCCAGGTACCACGCTCCTTGATGGAGAACCAGTGGGTCATCACGCGGCCACACGGAGGCCAACCCATACCGTTAAACCAACCGACAAGGAAGTTCAAGACGGCCATCAGGGTGATTGCCAAGCCCTTGTTGTCAGCACCAATCCACTGCACCGGGACGATCATGAACATCATCGAGATAGCAGCGAGGATTAGACCCAGCGGCAGGAAGCGCTGTGCATTGCTGCGGTCGGAGATACTGGCCATGACAAACTTGGAGAAGCCATAGGCGATAGCGTTCATGGAGAGCACCACACCCAGCTCACCCTTCTCGAAGCCAAACGGCGCGAGCATCGGGATTGCCATGGAGAAGTTCTTGCGGACAATATAGAATCCCGCGTAACCAATAAAGATACCGATGAAGACCTGCCAACGCAAGCGACGGTATCGCTCATCTGCCTCGGAGCCTGTCTGCTCCGGCTTAACCCAACTTGCAGCCTATATGCGTATAACTCTTTGATTCTCAAGTATCGTT
>ENA-OPSR01000706-OPSR01000706.1-human-gut-metagenome-genome-assembly--contig:-NODE-706-length-12177-cov-13.219683_pt1 | contig 12177 bp, 30 predicted proteins | sample MGYA00241459_ERZ501910 | MGnify/ENA primary metagenome ERZ501910 (study PRJEB25962, sample SAMEA2042504) | human gut metagenome | biome: human gut; feature: human-associated habitat; material: faeces...
TTCAACTAAACACGTGGCTTATATGGCTACACAATACGACGATTTTGCGCATTCTACAGACGGCGCAATCATGGAAGCGCTTGGCGATGAAATTCTAGAAAATATGTATGATGATGAACTTCTTTCTTTATGGTTTGAGTTTAGAAGTGACCGCTATAATGAAGAATATTATGAATTAAATAATGATGAACTTAATGAATGTTTGTCAGGCTATGAACCTGATGAAATTGTAAGAATGACTTTGTTTGGTAATTTTAATTATAACGATGATTATTTTACTATTGACGATCTAGAAAACTTGGAAAGCTTCCAAGAATGGAAACTTGTAGAAGAAGCGAGAAAAGATAATGAATTCAAGCAATGGCTTACCGATGAAAAAAGTGACTGGGATATGGATTGGTTAGAAGAAACTAGAAAACAGTATTCAGCATATTTGAAAGAAGGTTTCTAACATGTTAACCCGCAAAGATCTTGACAAGATGAGCGCCGTCCAGGTGCTCATACTTGCATTATTAAAATTCTATTTTTATATATGTTTTGACATGTTGTTGATAGGCTTATTTTTAGGTATATCAAACATAGTGTTGCCACTTATTTATTAATTATTGGAGGTGTAAAAAATGAATAATAAAGAATATATTGAGTTTACAGAAAAAAAACTAGATCAACTAAATGGATCTAGCTGCAAACCTTATACAATAACCAAACATTTAAATGGTTTATATAATTTATCTTACGGGCTTGACGTTGTGGCCTGGATGCTAAAGCCGCGTGAGCTTTGGCAACTTGTAAACACTTTATGCATTTTGGATATTTTAGGAGGTCTTAAAAATGACAATGTGGAAGCGTGAGCGCACTCATTAAATGTTAGAAATGATTTTAACGAAAAAGAATTGAATAGTTATAATAAAGAAGTTTTAAAAGTTTTTCTAATCTGTAGTTCATGGCATCATACGGGATCATATTTCAATGAAACTAATTTCTATAGTTTGGATCATGATTTTATAGAACTTTCAAAAAGCGAAATAATCCTGGTACTAGAAAAGAAGAAAAAAGATCTTGAAAAAGAGAAAGAAGAAAAAAAGAGTTTAAAGCTCCAAAAATGTTTATTTAAATATATTGAATGGGCCGGAACGCGAAAGCATCCAAAAGCAATAGAAAAAGAATCATACGGCATAATAAAAGGATCATGGATATATTACAAGAATGGAAAAAAATCATTGAATGGTAAATATGTACATGTTATTAAAGAGTTTGAGCGTGCACCGCGCGGAACTGCTGCACTATTCAAACAAATTGAAAAGGACTTGTAGAAAGTCCTTTTTTTAATGTCTTCTAATTTCTTTTTGAATCAGCTTTTTTTTGACTGGATTCGATGCGAAAAAGTTCATAAAAAGTTTTGTTTTAAACTCATATTCTTTTTGATCCATTTCTTTTATATCCAAAACTCTTTTAAATATCACTATCGCTATAAAGTTCGCAAACAAGTTTGCATCTTTTTCTATTTCCTGATTCTCATAGTGTTTGTATCTTGAATCCTTATAACTTTCAAGTTCCTTTTTCCATATAGAAATACTTCTTTCATCTATAGAAAACACTTTTTGATTCTTCTTATATACACATGCATATTGGTATAAATGTCTTATTTCATGTGCAAGATATATATAAACTACACTAGTATCTATTATGGATGTATTCAGGTTTACACAAATTACATTTTCTTTTGGGTATGATGTGCATATGCTTGTATCTTTTACTTGAAAAAGTTCTTTATTGACTTGTTTATGTTTAAGATCATAAACCTTATCATTTACTTTAAAGTAAACTTTTGGAATCTTTATATTTAATAGTGTGCATAGAAAACTTACATAATCATTCATGCATCCATTATATCCGAAAAACTTTATTTTGAAAAACTTATTTATCTAGGATCAAAAAAACTTTTTCTAATTGTTCTTGAGACGTTAGGAAAAACTTTTTAGATCTTTTTTCATGTTTGCATAGAATCGAACCATCAAAAAACTTTTCCAGCAACCGAGAAAACTTTTCTTTCTTCACATAATAAACATAGTTCGCAGATACATCTTCATCATCATGTGCATTATATTCGAAAACTTTTTCAACCATTTTAGAACAAATAACACAAATTAGTACATTATCATATCTCACTAAAACTTCTTTGTAAGAAAATTTATTTTCATCCATTTCATCACTCCTAAAAAACTTTCTACATATCATTCAATATTCTAAGTTTTTCACTTTTTCAATTTAAGAAGTTTCTCATTTATCATATTATATTCTATATAGTTTAGAATACTAAACACTTTCATTAAGTTTGATCTTGAATAAAGTTGAAAATAATTTGAATCCTTTTTGTGATTACTTCCAATTTCTTTATTCAATAACTTCACAACCAAACTATCAAACATTTCTTTATTGACTCTGTAATACCATAATTCTTTAGAACCATCTGTTTCTAAAGAAAGCTTTTCTTCTTTTTCTGAGCATAGAACAACTATTGTTGTATCTTTATAACTTATATAAATATGTCTATGTAAAAACTTGTCTTCAAACATTCAAACACCCCCAGAAGCTTATTTATCCAGGATTAGAAAAACTTTTTCAAGTTGTTCTTGAGACGTTGGAAAAAACTTTTGAGATCCTTTTTCGTGTTTGCATAGAATCGAACCGTCAAAAAACTTTTCCAGCAACTGATAAAACTTTTCTTTCTTCACATAATAAACATAATTCACAGATACATCTTCATCATCATGCGCATTGTATTCAAAAACTTTTTCAACCTTAGAACAAATAACGCCAATTTGTACATTATCATATCTCACAAAAACTTTTTTGTAAGAAAACTTATTTTCATCCATTTCATCACTCCTAAAAAACTTTTTACACTTCATTCAATATTCTTAAAAACTTTTTGTATTCTTCTTCTGAATTTAGATAAAACTTATTGCAAACATTCATTATGTCTCCATAGTTTAAGCAATCAATCTCATTATCTAAAAACTTTCTATATAAACTTTTGAATTGCGATTCACAAATATAATGCTTAATTATTAGTATACCGTTGCGATCATAATGACACCTATAAAACTTTTCATCTGCCATATAAACACATACAATATTATTTTTGTATTGTACAAATAAACTTTCTTTATCACCAATCAGAAAAAGCTTTTTTGTTTCTGTTAAAAACTTTGGTAATTTGTATTTCATTTTCTTTACTCCTAAAACTTTTCTAATAAACTTATTTCTGTATAATTATCGTGAAGGATAACAAAATGACAGAAAATGAAAAAAGTAATGATGGTGTTCAATCTAGAACTAAAGGCACAGTCAAGAAAGAAATACCATCAGAAGGCGGAAAATAACCTCCATAGTCACTATCGTTGTTCGATAGTGACTATTTTCATTTCATCATTAATAAAAACTTTTGCTCCTGGCAATGCACAAGCTTCTGAAAAACTTTTCTCAGATACACTTTTTCTTGGTGCTATAGTAAATTCACCAGTTCTTTCTGAATGCATTTCAATATATCCACACGCAATAAAACTTCCTTCTCTAGTATAGAAATAGCCAATTGTCATGTTATCACTTTCAAAAACATCTTCCTGAATAGTTCCAAAAGTCATTTCAGACAATCCTTTGCCTTTTCTAATCAAATTAACTAATGTTCTAAAAAACTTAATAACATAAGCATGTACAGTAAACGAACTTATTAATGTTAATAAAAATGTAATCAAAACACTTTTATAAATATTCCATTTCAAATAATCACTAAAGAAGAAGCAAACAAGAATATTAAACAAGGATAAGATCATCAAATACAATCTTTCTTTATCTGCTCGGTCTTGTTCTTCAATCACATTTGTGCATGTTAAAACGTAATAATTTAAATATCCACATCCACCAGCTGCAACAAACGCTAGTAAAACATCTTTTATGAAATCTTCCACAATATCACTCCTATTTATCTGCAATCGTTTCTACATAACAATTATAATAAATATATCTTTTTCCATCATAATCAAATTTTACATATCCACCATCATTTGTTTCAATATCAATTCTTCCCTCATAGCTTGCTAAAACTTTTCCATCTGCTGTATACACATTGATTATCCTATTCAATCCACCATTCAAATCTGATTTTACATCAGTACCCCAACGATCCACAGAAGCACATCCAAATAATGAAATGCCAATCATTCCAACCATTAATAATTTGTATAATTTATTCATTTTATTTCCTTCTTTCTATGTCCGATAACTATATATTATCAGACTAACTACAACCCTTTTAAAAGCCTGGTAAATAGGCTACTTTGTAACACTTTTCTAAAATAAAAACTTTATGAAATTTTCAACCACGTATTTATGCAATTAATCTCATCTTACTTCACCTGTTTCAATCATCTTTGCCGCTTGTAAAATTCCTGCCTTAACCCACTTAGATTGATCATCATTATCAAAAACTCTTTTTGCGTTCTCTCTTAAACCTTTAACAATAGCATCAATCGAGACTTCTTTGTTTTTCTTTTCAAGAATGTATTCAATAGCATCATCACATTTTCCAACCTTATTTGCCATAACAACAACATAGCCTTCATCTAATGCTTTTTGCAATTCTTCAAAACTTTTCCCATCAAAAATGTATGATCTGATTACTTTCTGCATTGTTCATCCTCACTTATTTATTCAAATCTCCATATAATTAATAACACCTGGTTATTGGAATTAAAGTAGTTATTCTTCCATTGTAGACAGGTATCAACGTAGTGCTGCAATGTGATGATGTATTAGACGATGTATTATTTGAGTCATCAGAAACAACAGCTGCACACAACACAATTAAAACAATTGTAGTAATAAGCGTACCAAACAATATTATTTCACAGATATAATCTCCAATTCATTCACCTATTCTTTTTAACATATCAATCATTTGCTTAAATCTCCCATAACGAGCTTTTTAAGCTCTTTTTTCATTGCGTAATACATTTTCATTCTGCTACAGTACTTTTCTCCTGAAAGCTTCTCAAACGACTCTCCATTGATATAATGACGCTTCATATATAAACGAACATCATCATTTGGAATAAGATCAATAATTGTTTCAGCTTCTCTCATCTTTCCTAAGATAAGATTCTTGTCGTCTTCAAGCACTTTTTCTTTTGAAATAAACTTTACAAGAACATCATTTGTAATGTCCTTATTTTTCTTTGAATCCAACCTTTGTTCAAACGATGGAGATTTTGGATCTGAAAATTCTTTTTTGCGAACCTCCAAATCCTTTAAAATTCCATCCAACGATTTAAACTTTCTTTCATAAATCTTGAACATTTCAAGTTTTTTAATCAGTGTATCCACCTGAACATCTACATATTCTTCATAATCCGTTTTACTCATTTTCTCTCCTATGCAATCTCTTCAATTTCCTCAATACTGCATGATGGAAATTTCATATAGAACTTATACATTGCCATGCTTTTTGATTCCTCCATAACTTCCATCACACAAATATTATTGTCTTTAATATATTTAATCCTGTATTTCTTTAACATCCTTTTTTTCCTTTCTAAAATAAATCAAAGGAATTTGGGCATTAAAAATGCTCCATCCATTATTCAATAAATATTCGATATACGCTTTATTACGTTCATTAGCCCACGCTACCTTATATTCATATTCAGGCTCTTTATTTTTTTTCAAATATTCAGGCACTTTTATTTTGCTTCTATCAATTTTTGGTTGATATTCTTTCATATTAACCATTCCACTTTCTCCAATCTATTTATTTTTCATCATCCTTCAAATATTCAAACTCTTTCAATAGTTGATTTTTTGTTTGTTCAAACTCTGATTCGATTTGCTTTTGTACATCGATCTTAGTTTGTTTGAACCATTTCTTTTTGAACTTAGTAACTTTTTCACGATAACGTTTTTCATCACAATCACATGATTGCCACCATTCTAAATCGTGTAGCACTTCAACTAAATCTTTCATCATTTCATTTAATTGCGAATCAAACATTCTACCTACATATTCTTCTTCAATTCGGTTAAACATATAACAATAACTTCCACCACTCATTATTTAATCTCCTTTTTACGCATGCTCTCAAATCCTTCATAAGAACTGCGATACATACATTTGTATGCTCGCAAGTCCTTTTTCTTTTGTTCCAATTCGTGCATTAACACTTCATTCTGATCTTCTAAATTGTTGATTCTTCCAGATACAACAATCGAATACAACATCATTGCTGCAATGCTACCGAAAAAGAGTCCTGCAATAAAATAAATCATCACTCATTCTCTCCGACAAATTCAATCTGTTCTCTGTCTACGCAAAATCTAGCACCATCATCAAACTCAATGTCATATAAATATTCATTTGAGCTGACAATTCCACGTATATTTTGCTTGTGTACTACGTTTCCAATCTTACCGACATAATAACTCTTGTATTTTCTAGTACTGCTAATCAATTCATTTTCGTATTTATCAACTAAATATAATAATCTAGCTTTCTGCATTTTTAACTACCTCACAATTTTCTAGGATATCTTTAATTGTTGCAATGCTAGGGATTTTCTTAAAGAAGCCTTGTTTCTTTAAATCTCTTAACAACTTAATATCTTTGAACCTAGAATCCTCCGAGTGAATTTTTAACAATTCATATTCACTAGAAGTTAACTTATATTTTACGTGTGTAATCATTGAATTACCTCATAATTATCTAAGATTTCATGAATTGGAATACTTGTACCAATGTCTTTAAAATATCCTTTTTTATACAATTCAAGCAAAGTACCGTAATTTGAAATACACTGCCGCATTCCACTATTTTTATATGCATTCAATAAATCGTATTCAAACTGAGTTAGTTTATACTTTTTTTTGTGCAATTTATACAACCATTTTATTTTCATTACATCGCACATACAGTTAGAGCTATTAAAAAGGCATCCATCACAAAAACAATTCTTACACTGTAAAACTTTTCCATCCATTACTGCAAAATCAAACTGTTTATCTTTTATTTCATTTTTAAAATGCTCGAAATTCGTTTCTTTATTTTCTTCAAAATGCTCATCTACCAATCCTTCGAATAAACGTAAATAACTGTTAAATTTGTTAACTTCTTCCGGTGACCTAACAGTACTGTAATATTCTTTTGTAATACATACTAAAGTATCTATATATTCTTGTTTTGTTTTCATTAAATCCACCTCAATCTACAATCTTTCGACCACAATTTGGACATTCAAATCCATCTACTAAATTATATTCTGATTCGTTGGTACAAGTTTCTTCTCCTAATTTGCTTATAGCCAAATACTCAACATTTTGTTGACCTTCATACCAATCATTTAACCAACTTACACAATCTTCGCAAGCATTCCACGCTGCACATTCCGTCGAATACGTCCATTCTTCTTCAAAATCATATTTGTATCTAAGATAAACTAAAAAACTATAATCATCATTTTCTGCTATGTAATCATTTAATTCACTATCTGTCATTCCTTTTTTCAATCGAACAAATTCAATTGAAGGTATTTTAATCTCATTCATTTTCATTCTCCTTATAAGGTTCAGGCATTGGCATCCAAGCTATAACTTTAAATTTACTTAATGTAGTTTTCTTTTCTATCCACCATTTGCCATCAGTTGTATGTGATGATTTAACAGTTCTTGCACCATTTTCATATTCAATAGTCACAAGCACCTCTTTTGATCGCGTTCTCCAAAGCATATCGTTCACTACATCTGTTTCATACAATTTAGCAAAGATGCTATCATGCTCATCTGGAAGCTTTTTAGAAACAGGAATCCACTCAAATGATTCTGCTTTATCAACTAATTCTTTCAATACATTTAAATTATTAAGATATTCATTTTGCAGCTGTGTTCCGCATTTGTACAAATCGTTCATGTCTACAACACCATCACCAACATCATTTTTGAATGGACTAGTTAAAACCATTCCTTCTAATCTTTTCAAAGTTTCCTGATATTTATTCATATGCCTTTAATTCCTCAACTCCCATGCCATTGTATTCATATTTTTTACTCATATTTATTTATCTTCTCTCTTATATTCCCCTGTTCTTACATACTCAAGTAATTTAACAATCTCTTCTAAAATCATTAATTTAAAATCATATTTATCTATCCCTTTGAATTGTGTAAACATTTGTTCATTATGATTTACTTCTAATTCATCATCTAAAAGCGCTTTTTCAAGTTCATTTAATTTACGAATTTCATCCATTTTATTTTTGAACGCATCTATTAATGTGTTAAGTCTTAATTCAACTTTAGACATTCTCTTTCTACTCCTCCATACATTCATGCAGCATGATGCAGTACATTGCATTAATAACACTTACCACTTCGTGCCATGCCATATGATCAACGATTGTTTCAAATTTATCTTCATTCTCATCTCCCAAGTATTCCCTGATCAAGTCGTAAGACTTACGTGAGTCATCACTGTATTCAAGTGAATAATAATATTTAGCGCAAGCATTTATCGATTCTAGCTTAGCCTTTGTTTCTAGATACTCTATATCCATCATTTTATTTTTCCTCCAACAGTTTCATGTCATAACCACTACTAACAAATTTCATTGTCAATTTGTGGTTGCAACAATTGCCTAACCTTTGATAAATCATCATCATTTCTTCTCTTGTGAAACTTGTTCCTAAACATATATTAATTCTCATTAATACACTATCTTGATATTGTCTGTTTCTCCAGTGCTGACTGTATTTAAGGGAACTTGTACTGTCTCTGCTACACCATTCAAGCAATTTGTATTTTAAATCTGTAGGTGTATTAACATCATGCAAGCAAACATACAAATTTGTTTTTGGTATTAAAATTAATTCTTGCCTCCAATTAATGAACGAGTTAGGGAATTGGCCCATTACTTTAGATATATAATTAGTTAAATCATCATTTGTTCTTCCATTCCAGGCATTTATTGCTTCTTCCTTTGATGCGTAAATGTAGCTGCCTTGCGAACTATCGGAATCAGTTGCAATTGGACAACAATCTGCTGAGTTACTTATATCGTGTACGATCACATAGCCAACTCCACTGTATGGATTTTCTAAATATGCTTCATCTTTAAAGTTTCCTTCATCATCCGTTAGTTGTAGTCTTGCTTCCTTGCCACAGAACGGACATGGTTTTAATTTCTCAATCATTTTCTTTATCCTTTCAACACGATTTTTTCCAATTCAAATCCATCTATATCACCATTACTTTTGATATGTTCAATAATGCATTCTTTTTCATATTCACTTAAAGTGTTGAATCTATATATAACAAAAATATATCTTCTCCAATTCACATCATTTTTATTCAAAAATATAAATTTATACATAAATAAATCATTCGATTTTTCATCAAACAATCTATCTGTTTTAATCCAAAACTTTGTAGCTCCGCCTGTAATGTTTGTAACAATAACAGCATGTTCTACTTCATTCATTTTCTTTCTCCTTTAGCTTTTTAACAAATTCATCAACTTCTTTTTTGATTTGTACCGCTTTTTTTGAATCATCCTCAAGCATTTGTCTGAATTGTTCTTTAACCTTTTTTTTATACTCTTCTTCTGTGAATCTGTTTTTTTCTTCCATTTAAAAGTCATCCTCCTCATTTGAATCATCATTAATAATTGCATTGTATAAGTATTCAATACGTTCTCTGTATTCTTCTTTTGTGATTTCTGATAAAGGCTTTTTGAATGATGTAGGCAATAATTTAAATCCGAATTCTTTTTCAAATTCATCTAAATCTTTTTCTGTCATATTTCTCCTTTTCTGTAACCAGTCTCATATTGATTTTCTGTTAATTCTTGGATTCTATTTTTGGCTTCTAAATCCATATACAGTTCTAAATCGATTGAATTAAAATAATCATCCATATTGCTTAATCCGTATTTCTCTTGCTCTTCTTTAGTGAATGTAAGGTTGTTTTGATTGTGCCCTTGCTCATCAAGTACAAATTCATAATCTCCTTCAGTAGTTCCACCGTTCTGCAAATTCATATATTGGATATTTCCATCATCATCAAGATACAATCTGTCATGTTGGTCAGTTCCAACAATATGAATATATCCTGTTTCTTTGTCCTTTACATAAATAAGAACGGCTTTTAAATAGGTTGGGTTGTACATCTTAATAGCCTTCTTTCAATCGTTGATAGTTGATTTTATTCTTTCCGCAATAAGCTTTGTATACATCTTCAATTGTGAAACCTAAGTATTCTGTAATTGCAATTAATACTGTGATAATAGAATTTTTATAATAAACTAAATGAGATAATGCGAATGGCAAATTTATTGTTTTAACTCTTAACCTTTCTAGTAAGGTGCTCGACATTTCTTTTTCATTTAAATAACTACATAGCATTTCTTCACCACCATTGAAATGATTCTGATAACTTAATACGAAATGCCAAACATCAACTAATTCGCCTAGCACCTTGCTTTTATCAACTTTTGGTTGTGTTTTCTTCCACCAACACCAATTACCTTTTAATTCGTGTGTTAATTCTCCCACTTCATCTAGAATTGCGAAACTAAGTTTTGTTTCGTCAATTTCAGTCAATCCGTATTCTTTCATGATTTTTTTGTCTAGCTTTGCTTGCATTTTTAGCATTTCTTTTATTAAATCAATATCTTTACTTGTCATTTGTTTCTCCTTTTATTCATCTATGAAATTTGTGATATATGTTAATTCTTTCATTCTTTTTACCGCTTCTTCTTTAATGAATTGAAAAGCTGCTCTCTTTGCTACTTCAAAGCTTTTAAACGGATGAAAAATGCTTATTGTTTCTCCAAAATACAATGTGAAATATACATAAAACAATTTTGGCTCACTCTCGTTAAGCTGGTGCTCTACAATTGTTGCGATTGCTCTGCTTTCATTGTAGGCATCAGTCAATACAAGTTGTGTTATTTTTTGCCCGTCAAATCTATTTTTTTCCCATATTAATTTCATATTTTCCTCTTCGGCAACAACTTCCAAATTATCTTTTTCTGTTCTTTTATGTTTTACATGATCTTTCCCGGTTAATAATCTATATAAACACTCTTTCCCCCCAAAGAAATCAAGATTTCTAGAATCAAATTCAATTGATCGTAGCTCTAAATCTTCATTAAAATACAGTGGGTTGCATTGCTTAAACTCACCATCCACATCAAATGCATCATATGGTTCTAAACCATTTTCTTCCATGAATTTTTCAATAACTTTTGATTCAATCATTCTATTTCCTCCAATTCCAATTCTTCACATATTTTTACGATTATAAATCCATTCCTTGAACGCTTTATTTTTCCTTTTTTCTGTTTGGAACACATGGATCTAAATGTATTGATTGTTGTTTCTAAAAACAATGCACATTCATATTCTGTTCCAATACAAACAGGAAGATCATCCTTGTATATTCCATATATTTTTCGTGCCATCAATTCAACCTGTAATTCTTTCCAGGCTCTTTCTCGATTTCAAAGAAGAAACCATTGCACTTTTCAACAATTCGTCCAACTACCGCTTCATTTATATCAATCATTTCCTGGCTTGTTCTTTCGCAGGATATGATCGTCTGCATGTTGTTGTTATAGCGATAATCAATCAAATCAAAGATTGCTTTATCATCAAGCCGATTGGCAGATGATTTAAACAAATCATCTAGATACAAGATTTGAGCGTGTTTAGCACGTTCTAGAAGCGAATAATCAAAGTTGCTAATAGAATTGCTCAACTCAATGTATCTGACATACAGAACACGTTTATTTTGTTCTAACAACCAATTACTGATTCCTGAACATAGATGTGTTTTACCACATCCACTCTGTCCTAAAAACATCAGCCAATTGCAAGGAGTATGTTCTGCAAAATTGTTTTTACAATCCTGGATGTAATTCACTGCCATTTTTTTGATTGCTTCCTGCCACGGATCAGATGCAACGAAATCATTGATTCGTTTGTTTAACAAATCTTTTAAGCCACTGTTCTTTTTGTTCTTCTCAATCCATTCACTGCGATAGCTTGATAGTTTCTCACAGTCATTTCTTTTTGAACAGAACACCTTTGTTGCAGCCACCAAGTATTTCCCGTCATAATAAGCTGGCTTTT
>ENA-OPSR01000718-OPSR01000718.1-human-gut-metagenome-genome-assembly--contig:-NODE-718-length-12037-cov-2.220664_pt1 | contig 12037 bp, 20 predicted proteins | sample MGYA00241459_ERZ501910 | MGnify/ENA primary metagenome ERZ501910 (study PRJEB25962, sample SAMEA2042504) | human gut metagenome | biome: human gut; feature: human-associated habitat; material: faeces...
TTCAAGCTCTTTACTGCAATTGAGATTGCCATTGAGATTGCTTGCGGATTTTAGGTAAGAGTTATGACTTTCTCATAACTCTCACTAATATTATAGTTAATCTATTCAAAACCATTCTTTTTGTTACTTGACGGCATTTGTATGCCAATGATAGCATTATTGAAGAGTGATTCAACAATAAAAATAGATGATACATTAATCAACACCTTGGTAGTAGGTGCATTCTCATGTGTTATCACATGAACTTCGATAAAATTTTTCATGATTCTTAATTTTATAAGTTGATATTGCAAAGTTAAGAAAAGCCTCTGAAAAAGACATGAGTTGCCGAATCGAATTGGCTCAGAGGCGCGATTTTAAAGAGTTCTTTGACATTTTGGAAAACACAATAAAGAAAACTTTCAGCACATCAATTTGTCTTTAACGTGATGAGTATGCTTGGTGTGAGGCACAAGTATCGCTGAAAGTATGACCTTCAGATACAGCCTGTGCGGACGTAGTGAATATTCCGTACAGGCACGAGTTTTAAAAATATCAGATTATAAGATTCATATTGAATAGTTCACTCAGTGGTACAACACAATTAGTAACAGCATTCAATATCAATAGCACATCACGTTAAACAAAGTTTAACTAATTAATAATCAGTTGTTTATATTTATATAATCCACTTTAATAAAGTATCTTTACAATATCAAAATAAATCCATAAACAGCAAGGATATGAAAAGATACGATTTAAGCAGAATAATGACAAGAGCGCATTACATTTTCGGCCACACGTTCAATACCACATTCAGCTACTGCCTGACAAAAGCATGGACGGAAGCCAAAGAGGAAGCAAGAATAAGCGAGGAGAATGCAAGGCGTGCCGCTGAATATAAGGCAAAGTACGGAAACCGCGATTACAGGAACTACCGATCCTATTACAGTTCACGCATGGGACGCAATGACTGGAGATGCGACTACCGCAATGATGCCAAAGCAACAGTCATCCGCTCGTTCAATGCAAGATGATGGTTGTATATGACAGATTCATTTGCCAGACTCTATATAACCCCATCCCCTCCCGTAAGATTCGGGATAACAACCGGTTTAAGCCATTGAGGGGATCATCAGTATGCTAGTCTTATTTTGTTTGTGTGTTAGTCACAATTCTTTATGTATCTAATTCTGAAAAGTTCCAGATGTTCCGGTCCGTGAGGATAGGAACACCACTCCACTCTGTCACAGGTGCGTACAATGGGCATGAATCATTATCTCTATATTCATTTGCCAGGTATGGAGGTTCGATACCTCACAGAGTGACCAAATATCAAATCTTAATTCATTATGGAAAATAAATATCAGATAACAGGCTACCAGCTTGTTTATGCCAATGGAGGAAGGGATACAGTAAAATTGCAGACCCCTGTCATTATAAGCGACATAGAGGGATACAGACGTAAGATACGTTCTGTTCACAACTGTATCAGTGTCAACCTCAGTTATATCGAACTGCCGTGAGATTTTACCGCAATGTACCAACTATAAATCCTGAATATCATGTTAAACGAGGAAGTATTGAAAATCGTCCTGAATGACAAGACATTCGGACAGAGAAGCCGCCACTATCGTGGGCGGACGAGGAAGGTTGTTCAGACTGGTAGGTTCTGGTGCCATACGTGCCGAAAAGAAACCTGCCAACAGGCAGAACGGAAGATGGTACTGCAACGCCTTTGATGTACTGAAACACGCCGCGCTCAAATAGATTATTTGAATTTCAAATAGTTATATAAAGTTAAGCCACTGATTTTTAAAGTTTTACAATTTTGCATCCAAAGTAAATAGTTAACTTTATATCACTATAAGGAACTAATAAACAATAAGTTATGAAAGTATTATATCTCATTTGGTTTGCTCTGGCAGCTATCGTACATGGTACAATAGACAATCTTGACACCGCATTTTGGGTATCAATATCCGCATTCGTGGTATTATCTCTCATACTTGCCGTGAGAATTGACAGAAAAAATAATCTTAAAAACATATATAATGATGAGAACAGACAATGAGTTGCAGCAGATGAGCCATGATGAGCTTATTGAACAGGTGAAAGGATTGCAGTTCCAACTTGCCGGTATGGAGCTGGCTGAGAAAGAGAACGCAAGGATGAGGGAGATTCTCTCCGCTATCGGCATTATTTATGAATCCTATAAGACGGACTGTCATGAATGAGGAACTTGCACGGCTGGAAGCCGAACTTGAGAAAGTGAAAGGGTGCGGGTTGGAATATCTGCCTGAATACGGTTTCTCTTCCAAAAAGGAAATCATGCAGCTTATACAGGAGGATATAAACGAATTACGCTCGGAGATGGAATGCATTCAAAAGGATTACGCTACTGACGAACTTGAAGAAGAGCGCACGAGGTTGTGCATCCTTCAGGGAATACCAAGATATTGTTGAACTTTAAAATATTCAAGAGTGATGGAAGAAAACAATCAAGTTACAGAATTACAGATTATTCAGGCCAAACAAGCGGCCGAGTTTGCAATGACACCGGTAGGACAAACCGTGAAACAGTTTGAGGTCATGCAGCGCATGGCCAACATGTACACAACAAGCACAATCGTTCCGGATACGTACAAGGGAAATGTGGGAAACTGCGTGATTGCGCTGGATATGGCCATGCGTATGGGGTGTAATCCGCTTATGTGTATGCAGAATCTTTATATCGTGCATGGCAACCCTGCTTTCAGCAGCAAGTTCCTGATTGCCACTATTAACGCAAGTGGCCGTTTCTCCCCACTCCGTTATGAGTTTAAGGGAGAAGAAGGTACGCCGGAGTACGGATGCCGCTGCATTGCTTATGAATCGTCCGACAAAGACCACAAGGAACCGCTTCATGGTGACTGGATCACCATGGGAATGGCTGAAAAGGAAGGCTGGACCAAGAAGAACGGTTCCAAATGGCAATCAATGCCAAGCCAGATGCTCCGTTATCGTGCAGCCGCTTTCTGGCAGCGTGTTTATTGCCCGGAAATCTCAATGGGGCTTATCACCAAAGAGGAGGCAGATGACATTCAGGATGCCGAATATGAGGAAATTATTGATAAATCAGCAAAAAGCAACAAACTTGCCGAAATCGCTGCAAAAGCCGCAGGAGTCAAGGATCACCCCCGCCCGGAACAACCGACAGATCAAACTCAAGACTACGCGAATAATAAACCTACTCGAAAATCATTGTTATAATGGAAATACAACATTCTATAGAATGGTTCCGTAAGCGGCTCGGTAACTTCACCGGGGCGCAAATCGGACTCCTAATGAAGAAAGGGAGAAGTGATTATTTTTCCGATACTGCCAAAACTTATATTTATCAAGTTGCATCAGAGAGGGATATGAATCCTGAAATTATCAATGATGATGTCGAGTTTGAGAAATATCTGCATCAGGTCTGTGTCAACACCAAGGCGATGCAATGGGGTACTGATCAGGAAGAAAATGCCAGAGAGCTGTATGAACGTCTGACAGGAAGACATATAGTTGAGACAGGATCATGCAAACACCCTGCCATAGAACATTTCGCAAGCAGTCCTGACGGTTATTATTACGATGAAGAAACCGGTGAAAAAGGCTGTCTGGAAATCAAATGCCCGATTCAAAGCACTTTCATGAAGTATAAAAGTGAAATACACAACAATGCGTCGCTGCTTGATGTCAAGTTCGAGTATTTCTACCAGTGCATGGCCCATATGATGTGCACAGGTGCGCAATGGACTGATTTTGTTATTTACAACCCTTTCCAGAGCAATCCTATTCATATAGTAAGGATATTGCCGGATGAAGCGGTGTTTGCCGAAATGGAGAAGCGCATTCGTGTGGCTGATGATATTGTCAAAGAACTGATTGAAGCGGAATGACGGGACAACTATTGATAAAAGAAACCCAGTTGCAACGTATCATACGTAAAACTGGAAGAAAACCATGCGAATGCAAATGCTCGTTATGCAGGATGCAATGTCACACACCATGTCTGGGTACTCCTCAGGATATAGAGAGGCTCATAGATGCCGGATATGCCGACAGGCTGGCTCCCACTTTGTGGGGAGCCGGGATAATCATGGGCGTGATTGATATTCCCATCCCCATGATTCAAGCTGTTGCGGGTGACGAATACTGCATATTTTACCATAACGGACTATGTGAACTTCATGACAAGGGATTGAAGCCTACCGAAGGACGTTTGTCACATCATTCCACACGCCTTGATAATTTCAAGGCCTCTAAAAGTATATCTTGGAATGTCGCTAAAGAATGGCTTTCCGAAGAAAATGCAGAAGTTATTGAACGTGTAGCTGATAAATTTAGTAGAAACTAAAAACAATAGAGCGATGAATACAAGCTATAAAGAAAACACCCCTGACAACTTTTGGCAAATCAGATGGCTTGACAGGTATATGGAAGGTCACAACGGGTTCATTGCAGGCGGGTGTTTTAAAAACATCCTTTCCGGTGAACGTGTAAAAGATATAGATATATTCTTTGAAAGCAACGATGACTTCCAAGATGCAGTAGATTTATTCAATAGCGACGGCTATGTGAAAGATGGCTGGAAATTTAAATATCGTAATGAAAAGGTATGTGCCTTTCAGAAAGACGGTGAAAAAATATGGATTGAATTTATCGAATCTGAATTTGGTACGCCGGAGGAAATACTTAGGAGCTTTGATTTTACCGTTGCGAAAATGGCTTATTTCAAGCAACCTAAATACGACAATAGCGATGATGATATTCCTTTTTCATCAGAAAAAATAGTTGGCTATGAATACCGGCTACTCCATCATGAAAACTTTTTCGAGCATCTTCACATGAAAAGGCTGGTTATTGATGAAAATATTCCTTTCCCAATTAGCACATGGGAGCGTACATATCGGTATAAAGGATATGGTTACAACATGTGCCGGGAAACCAAGAAAAAACTTTTAGAAGCTATTCAGAAAACGAATTTAGATTCTGCCGATTTGTCTATGTACAATAATGGTGGATGGGACTAATAAAAATATGGAACAATGAATACACAGATAGCAATCCAGGAAAGCGATCTTGAACTGATCGTCAGTGAAAAGACGTTAGGTAGTCTTACTACCAACGCAAAGCAAATCAGAGATATGGTAAAAGCCGCTTTGCCAATGTATGATATCTCCAATTATAACGATGAGAATATCGATCAGGCAAAGAAAGACAAGGCAGCTTTAAACAAGGCGGCGAAAGCCCTCAATGCCAAACGTCTTGAAATTGAGAAAGAATTCATGAAACCTTTCAGGGAGTTCAAGGACGTTGTAACCGAAACCGTGAAACTTATCGGCGAGTGCTCTGCCAAGATTGACACGGTAGTCAAGCAAAACGAACAGCAATACAAGGATAGAAAGAAAGCCACTATCAAGACTTACTTTGATGGATTGAATGTTAACCTTGTAGACTTCAATAAGGTTTTCAAGTCTGAGTGGCTCAACAAATCCGCAAGCATGAAGTCTGTATGCAACGAAATTGATTCCATATTCTCCAAAGTCGAGAACGAACTTTCCACGCTGAAGGGGTTTGGTGAGGATTTCGATGTCCTTCGTACTTATTATATGGATACGCTCAATATCGCATCCACCATCCAGTATGCCAACCGTCTGAAGGAGCAGCGTGAGCGTGCCAAAGCAGCAGAAGAAGCGCGCATCAAGGCAGAGCAGGAAAAAAAGGCTGCTGAAGAAGCGCAGATGAAAGAGGAAGCGGAACGAGCCAAACAGAATTCAGTCAATCCATTTGCAAGAGCCAGTCAGCTGGTCACCAATGAACCACCTTCCTTTGTCGAGCAAACCAAAGCTCAGGAACCGGAGCTTCTGACGAGAGCTTTTACTGTTACCACAACTCGTGAAAATATAATCGCTCTTGGTGACTTCATGAATGATAATAATATTGATTTCGACAAGATTGAACTTGCAGATACCCTATGCAATACAGATTTGAATTCCATTGTCAGAATGCTTGAATATAGTGCAAATCTGATAGACAAAACCTCTACCAAACCTTGCGAAGCAGATAAGGCAAGGCAATTCAGAAACATGATAAAGAAAATTCAAAAGAAAATAGAACAATGAAAATTACAATCAGCAAAACAACCGAGTTTGAAGCGGTCTACCTGAAAGTGGATGCAGGTGTACGCTATTGGGAAGACGCAGAAGTAAACGGAGTTAGTGATTCTGAAAATCCGCCAACTATTCCTTGTGCTGAATTTATCCATGCCGATAATTAATACCGCTGGCGACCTATTATCGACATCGACAATGGAGTTATCACTAATTGGGAAAAAGGTTTTACCGCACAAGTTCACTATAAGGTATGCGATGATGGCATTTATACAGTTACTGATAAAGATGGCAACATCATTGTTGAGCATGAGGGTTACGTTCCATCCATCATGTGCCCGGAAGATGAAGGATATGGCGACTACATCATTATGAATATTGACGAAAATGGATTTATTCAAGGATGGGAAAAAGAATTGATTAGTAGAATTATAAAAAAGTATGAGGATTAAATGAAAGCATTATTTAAAATGGACTTCGATTGCGGAAGAATGGGCAATCTTGAAGGAGTATTTATTGCAGACACAGAAGATGTCGAATACTTAGTGAATAACAAAATCAGTGTTTACTTCGGTGAAGTACTTGGCAAACACTCTGAAATATCCGGGTGTGTGGCTGAAAGTGAAATCAAACAAATAACCACCGATGAAAATGTAATCAAGATAGTTGAAGAATATGGGCTCAACAGTGGGTATAATCCATTTGAATACACTCTTTGTACATCAGAAACGGAAGATATACCAGACAACGGAGTTGATTGGGATGATTGTACTGTACAAGAATACATAGACTTTATGAGGAAAGGTATAATACCCCAATATTACGAGAAAGATTATAAAGAATGGCTAAGTAGCCAAAAGGAGGATTAAATCATGCAAGACTATATTTCAGATTGGTTCATCCCGATGGACTTTGGGTATGACATTCCGGACGAAGAGCCGGACGGTGAGGACAACTTTAATTTTGACTGAGAGTGGTATGAAAGAGTATATTTATTTAATCCTGTTTCTGATAATAGGAATTGTTGTCGGGAATAGAGTATTCAATCACTTACACGCATGGCTGGGCGTAACAATAATATCAGCCACAATAATTTTCTTTATTTACAAACTGATTAAAACATTGAAAGATGAAAAGACTGATTAAGTTAACGATGGTATGTATGACCTTAGTAATGTTTGTTTCCTGTGAGAGAGTAGCCCCTAATTATGCAGGTGTCCTTATGGAGAATTACGGCAAGCAGGGAAAGGAGGATTTCAAGATTGTTTCCGGCAAAGTGTCCACATGGGAATTGGGCACAGAACTTTTTCAGGTTCCGCTATTCGATCAGCGTGGAGAATTCGCTGAAGCTGTCACACTGAAAGCTGCCGACAACACGGAGTTCAAGGCGTGTCCTACATACAGCTATAAAGTTATCAAGAACCGTGCCATTGATGTTGTCTTTGACAACAAGCATATTGGCCGTGGAAGTGACTTTATGTCTTCGTTGGAAGATAACATCTTGGAACCACGTATATATGATTTGATAAAGGAAGAAAGTCGAAAGCATAAGACCGATAGCCTGATGGCTGACGGAGGGTCGTTGGTATTTGAGAAACGGTTGGAACAGATAGTTGACATGGAGTTTGAAAAAAGAGGTCTGCAACTGCTCACATTCTCCGCACAACTGGAGTTCTCCGAAAAGGTCCGTGAGAAGATTGACAGCCGGAATGAAGTGAACACCAATATATCCGTACTGGACCAACAGATTGAGGAACAGAAGAAACGCAACGAGCTGGAACAGTTGAAAACCGAACAGGCTCTTATCCAGTCAAAAGGTCTTACCAAAGAAATTCTTTACAAACAGTTCATTGACAAATGGGATGGGAAGTCGCCGATTTACGGTTCTATCCCTGATTTGATCAGAATACAGAAATAACTTTGTTACCTTGCCTTCCCGGTCTGTGAAGATAGGGAGGCAAACGGGAGGTTGGCGGAAATGGCAGACGCTAATCAAGATGTAAGGTGCAAAATTCTAGGATAACCGTTAATATCCAAGCCGGCAACCTACGAGACATCTTAGGGGAGCTGACTTGAAATCAGTGAACTGCAAAAACACCACTCATGCAGGTTCGAATCCTGCACCTCCCACTATAAATGAATAAACGTTGAATATCAAACTTTAAAAGAATTAATTATGATGCATACTTGGTTTGAATGCAAAATCCGTTACGAAAAGGTAATGGAAAACGGCATGAACAAGAAAGTAACTGAACCCTATCTGGTTGACGCGTTGAGCTTTACTGAAGCAGAAGCCCGTATCATTGAAGAAATCACTCCGTATATCAGCGGTGAGTTCACTGTTTCGGACATCAAACGCGCCAACTACAGCGAACTGTTCCCCTCTGAAGAAGATGCAGCCGACCGCTGGTTTAAGTGCAAGCTGTTCTTCATCACGCTGGACGAAAAAAGCGGAGCGGAGAAAAAGACCTCCACTACCGTATTGGTACAGGCTTCCGATCTTCGCGATGTTGTAAAGAAACTGGACGAAGGAATGAAAGGTACAATGGCAGACTATCAGATCGCATCCGTAGCCGAAACCGCCATCATGGATGTATATCCGTATGAAGCTAAGGAAGTTCCGATATCCAACACTCAGATATCGGAAGGTGCTGATTCTCCTGTAGTACGCAATTTTATCCAGTCCCTACCGGATGGTTGCAGGACAACCATAACAGTAGCAGGAAAGCAGGTTGTTGTCGACAAGACCGGCAAGGACACGGTAGTAACCCCACATAAGGAAAAAGACGATGACATACGAGGAGATGATTAAAAAAGCGCAGTCGTACAAAATGCGCGGGAAGCCGAAGAATGACGAGCACCGCATACAGTCCGCTTGTGTCCGCTGGTTCCGTTTAAAATATCCGAAACTTAAAAACGTGCTTTTTGCTGTTCCCAATGGTGGCAGACGTGATGCCATCACCGGAGCGAGACTGAAGGAGGAAGGTGCGACCAGCGGAGTGTCAGATTTGATACTGCTGAAGAGCAACCGCTTCTATGGAGGACTTTGCATTGAGATGAAAAAGCCGGGAGGCCGCCAGTCTCCTGCACAAAAGGAATGGCAGAAGGATGCGGAAGCCAACGGAGCGAAATACGTCGTCTGTAAATCATTGGATGAGTTTATGAAAGTGACAATTGATTATTTGAATGACGTATGACAAACAGAAAAACTATAAACCATAAATTGAATTGCAAGTATGGAGATAAACTGTAAATATTGTCCTAAAAACGATGGGACCGGCAACTGCCTCATTAACGGATGCCCCCTGCCTCCTGTCATAAAGGAGATAGAAGAAATGCAGTCCTTTTTGGAGATAACCGCAAGTGACAATCCAAAGGAGCTTATAGACCGCCTCACTGATATAAACGTCTATCTCGCACGCTCTGGCAAGCTGCTTGCTGACGCCAAGGCATATCAGGATCAGGTGACAGCGAATGTATATGCCAGCCACATGGAATTCATCTCACGTGTTCCCGCGACTGTCGCCATGAAATTTGTCGCCGCGCAAAGTGTGACCGCCAATCAGATTGTGACATGGCTGGACCGTATAAACCGTACCCTCGTCCATGCCGGAGACAATATCAGGACCCAGATATCCTTTGCCAAACAGGATATGGCACTGCAAAGGAAAGGCTACTGATAAATAACGTTTAAATTATTGATATTCAGAAATATATTTATTGTAATCCCATAACAAAAAGTTAACTTTACAATATATATAACAAACTGATTATCAAACAATAGACATGATGAAAAAGGATACAAAAAGGAAATCATTTGTCTTCTATATAGAATGGCAGGAAGTGCTGATGGAATATCCTGAGGAGGTCAGACTTGAAGTGTACGATGCAATTATCAAGTACGCCGCATCGGGGACACTGTCGGAGCAGAAACCGTTGGCTAAAATGGCATTCTCTTTTATAAAGAAACAGATAGATGAGAATTTGCTACATGAACCTCCAAGCGGAGAAAACCACTGGAACTGGAAAGGTGGAATTACTGATGATAACCACAGATGCAGGAATTCAATCGGCCATAGAAATTGGCGAAATTCAGTCTTGGAAAGAGACAACTTTACATGTTGCCGTTGTAAAAAACGTAACATGGAGTTAAATGCACACCATATCAAACCATTTTCTTTATATCCCGAATTGAGATTCGATATAGATAATGGCATTACATTGTGTCGAGAATGTCATGTAAGACTACATAAAGAACAAATGAAATGGGAAAAGAAAGTTTTTTGATATATAAATCGTTTTACAAGCCTATATCGAAGTTATCGGACAAGCAACTTGGAAGATTATTCCGAGCTATATTCAAGTATCAACTTGGCGAGATTATTACGGTAGAGGAGGACATTGAAATAGCATTTGAGTTCTTCAAGAATCAATTTGAAATAGATGAAAACAAATACCATGGCATTGTCGAGAGAAACCGTAGTAATGGAAGCAAAGGGGGTGCTCCGAAGAGAGCGAAGAATGATAATTCGGATGATATTGGAACAACCCAAATAAACCCAAATAACCCAGTGGGTTTTTCAGAACCCAAAAAAGCCGATAATGATAATGTAAATGATAATAATAACTCTCTCTCTAGCGCGCATACGCGTGAAAACCTGGGCGATATTTCATCAGAAACATTCGATATGGATTTAGACAAATGCTTCGCGGACCTAAAGTCTGAGGAAGGATGGCTGAGGGATGCTTGGGAACGGGCATACAGGAACGGATTCAGGAACTTCACTTTGGATGAATGCAAAGACAAATACGTTGACCTGTACTATTGGAAGCTAAAGGGGGAAGGCGTTACACACAAGTCTGTTTCAGATGCAAAACGCCATTTCTCAAACTGGTTGATAACGGAACTTAAAAAACAGAAAGATGACAGAGCAAGAACAAAAACTTTCAGCAGAGCTACAACAGATCCGACAGGAAAAGTCATTTGCGGCGAAACTGAAACAGGAACAGATATACAATCTGGTGGAGCGTCACAAAAAGACTATTCTGCAAGATTTTGAATATGACCTGACGAATCCAGCCGAATATTACGCCCATCGTGATCTTGTCAGGCAGCTGGGCAATGATTATACTGGACGTGAATTCAGGGAGTTCGAGGTTGACGAGAACAACTCGAAGGTATTGTCTTTCCTGCTGTATTACTTCAACGGATGCAGACTGGCCGAGAAAGTGTTTCCCGATGAGGATTACAAGATTCACAAGAACCTGCTGATTGTCGGGGCACCCGGCACTGGAAAAACAATGATCATGCAGATTTTCGCCGATTATCTGCGTCTGATACGGAATCCCAGCCAGTTTGAAAACCTCTCCGTCACCCAGATGATGAACTACTACAAGATGAACGGACACATAGACCTGTATTCCTACAACGAGGGGCAGTCAAAAGGATTCAATCCCGCCCCGTTCAATATCTGTCTGAACGACATAGGTTTGGAAACCGAGAATCAGAAGAGCTACGGTACCAGTCTTGACAGCGTGATAGACGAGTTTCTCTATGCGCGTTATGAGATTTACCAGCAGTTCGGGAAGAAATACCATATCACCAGCAATCTGAACATCGGTGATTTCAGGAAACGGTTTGAAGGACGTCTGATTGACAGATTCAAGAGTTTTAATGTCATTCCCCTGCTCGGAAACAGCCGCAGGAGATGACAGTTATATTAAGTTAAGCAGATGCGTTTTTAAGATTATATTATTTGAGAAATAAATAAAAGTTATCTTTACATACATAAAAGAATTAATAAAAACCAAGAGCAATGAACATTACGAAAGTTTTGGCGGAAGAAGTTGCCAATAAAATGGTAGAGCCGTTAGAAAAGAAAATCAACCTGTTGCATGATGAACAGGTCAGGATTACGGAA
>ENA-OPSR01000725-OPSR01000725.1-human-gut-metagenome-genome-assembly--contig:-NODE-725-length-11978-cov-2.191730_pt1 | contig 11978 bp, 9 predicted proteins | sample MGYA00241459_ERZ501910 | MGnify/ENA primary metagenome ERZ501910 (study PRJEB25962, sample SAMEA2042504) | human gut metagenome | biome: human gut; feature: human-associated habitat; material: faeces...
TGTTGACCCGCACCTGCCACTCCCTCCCAACATACTCAGAAGATACGGTCATAGACAGATTCGTAGCAGAAGCTACGTTGGCTATAATATTATGAGTGTCTTTAGGAAGATTAACCAATGTCGTAACAACCCTGGGAGCTTTAGACATAAACCTCAGATAAGACATCATAGTATTAGACAACGTAACCATATTGCTCAATACCTTATAAGCCTTATCTTGAGTAACAGTATATGTTCCTACATGAATCTCTATATCAGATTCAGATACGCCTTCTCCAGTATTGGTATCTGAAAATGAAACAAATACAATCTTTAATTCAAAAGCACCTTCAAAATCCCTACCTACTAAAAAATAATCCAAAGAATAGTAATTGCCAGCTAACTTTCCTAACGTAATTTTATTATTGTAAGCATCCAGGACCTTCCCAAACGAAGCTTCATCAAGTGTTCCTGAATTACCTGAAAACATAGATAGATCAAGATAATTCGAATCTACTCCTGTACTTACCATACCAAGTGATTCAAGCAACTTAGTTCCACCTTCTTCAGTAACCAAAATATATTCGTTATACACGTTTTTGGTTTCTGTAGATGCCACATCATCTTTTACAAGATACATGACATTATCCTTCGCCTCTTCAACAGTAGGAAGTTTGCTAACAATCTGCTTCTTCCATCCTGCTGCCGATACAGCATCATCTATGTACTGTTTTGTTACATGATCTCCCCATGTCATGTTACTAAGAAGAGTCTTGCTACCGTCTTGACTTCCAGCAGGGGGAGCCGGGATGAGGCCTCCCTTGCCCGACTCCGAACCTGTTCCAGGAGCAGCCTGCACCACATTCTCAAGTCTGGAATCAACCTCCCGACCTTCGAATTTACTGTTATAACCTACTTCTGCCATTTTTTTTATTTCTTGTTAATTTTATCCAACAATTTCTTGATCTGGTCTACGATGTCCATCACCGCGCCAACCTTGTTTTTTACGTCCTCAACCTTCTGATCAATCTTAGAATCCAAAGCCTTTAAACGGTCTTCGTTTTTACGATACACTAAATACAGGGCTAAACCGATGATTGCTATCGTAAGGATATTAGCCAAAACGCATCCGATTATTATTTGAAACATGATGATTATATGGTAGATAACGCTACCACACGCTTTAATTATTCAACTTTTTACAAATATAGCAATTGTCCCAACCATAACAAGATCAAAGACGCTCGTCATTAACATCAGACACCCATTCTTTAGATGAAAGAATAGATTCAAACTCAGAAGAAGGGCTGTCATATACCGGATACGGATATTGAGGTTCGTCATCAGCCTGCATATCTAAAGACTTAAATAGAAGGTCATAATGATCTATATGTAAAATAACCTTAGAACCGTCTACGCTCGCTCTTGGGCTGTCTATTCCTAATTCACGCCTCTTTTCTTCAGATACGGAATCATATACTTCTTTTGGTATGATAATGAATTTCATATTACTTTGATTTTAGGGTTTGTAAATAGTTATATGCTTTGATACAGTCGTCTTTGGAAAGGATTCTTGGATAAATTGAAAGGTTCTTAAAAGCTATTCGATCAAACCTACCACCACTACTCGATACCTCCAACATACCACCAGAACCAACTACATTACCTGTATTTGCTAGTATTTCATTCCAATTACGATCATAGGCCCTACCATCTGAACATGCAGCATTAATACTTTTAATTCCGTCAAGACTATTTGTTACTGATCCTGAATTAATATAAAGATCAAGTCCAATCATTGTGTTGTAGATATAAAAACTAGACGCTTTTACTAAACCAGTACCACTCTTTTTATTATCAATAAACTTCCAATCCCCAACAATCGTAAAATCCTTACCCATTTCAAAAGATGACGAAACTATCTTATCATCCACCCCATCAGTAACTAGGTATCCTTCGTATTCGGGGATTTGCTCAATGGTGACAACATGATCAGGATCAAAATCTTCTGCAAATTCTACAATCAATTGTCTAATTTGAGATGCGGGTTTATTTAACATGTGTATCCCATCTGTTGTTATATCTATGTATCCTGTTGTACCAATCCACCCCCATTTAAATTTTACACCATCCTTTAATCCTGTTAATTTGACTTTTATATCATAGCTTAAATCATTTTGTTTTGGTGCAATTATTAAATTGTGATCCCCTAATGCAAACTTTGAAAAAGACAAACTATATTTAGACGAATGCTGAACTGATGGATATAATTCAAATGGAGTTTTATACAACCCATACCCACTCCCTTCTGCAAACCCAAAATTCGACAGTATAAGATCATTACCATTGCCCGTAATGTTGGCAATAGTAGCACGATCTTCGTCCTCGTTGGTTTTGCCAGTGACAGTCCATGCTTGGACGGGGAAGAGCCAGGGATATTGCTTCTTATACCAATCAAGAACCTTTTCATCGTCTTCATCGGTAGAGAAATATCCATTACAGATTGTTTGACCAGCAATAGCAGCTCTAGCAAAAGATGCATAAGTTGCATTCTTCCATAAATAATATAGCCCAGCGTTTTCCACCCAGTCCCCACACGTACCTGTTACAACTTTATTAGTTAATAAGTTCTTAATACATATATTATTACCATTTCGTTTACAAGCAAACAAATTAAGCCCATTAACAAAATCAGCATTTATATAATAGTTATTACCCGCTACAAAAAATACATAAACCAAAGACGAATATTGCATGGAAAAAGTTTTTTTGCTATCAGCTCCACACAAAATCATATTCCTTGTCGGATTATTCTGAAACGGAATAAACGCCGTGTACACCGTATAGGTATCCTCAAAGTTAAGCTCCTTCTCTGTAACTGCAAAGTCATCTACTCCGTCACCGAGGATAAAGCCGGGGTAGAGGGAAAGTTGTTCGATGGTGATTGATCCCACTTTACCCCCAACACCAATATAAACAGCTAAAAAATCATCTTCTTTTATTGCAGGAATTTCAGTGATGCCATTAGGATTTAACGGTACTTTTACTGTTGTAGCCGTTGATACAGAAGAAGCATAAAATGACAAAGACAGATCACCTTCATCGTATCCTTCACTTGATATTTTTATGAAATAAGATTTATTAAATTGGTAAATATTCTTTGGTATATAAATAGCATTACCAATTCCTGTAGTTAAAATGGTTACTTTAATAGAATTGCTACCCTGCTCATCAATTCTTATTTTATCTACAGTAGCATTATTTCTAAAATAATTAAAATCCTGAACATATCCCCCAACCCCTGACATTCCCTTCCAAGAGAAGTTTTTCAACTGTATATCGTGTCCGTTACCCGTTTTATCAACCCATACAGGATTGGCAGCCATCTGTTCATTAGTAAGACCTAATGCTGAATAACGAGCTACAATTCCTTCTATATCAGGAAAAGAATCCACTCTACATGGTAAGTCCGATATCATTTTAGCATACTCTTTAAAAGGTATGGAAGTAGGTACATCATACCCTTTGGATATAAGGGCTTGCCTTATATCCTCTTTGGTATTTATAATCCTCATTAACTTATCTGATATGGTTCCCATCACACTTCCTCCCCGTTTATGTAATCCAATACCGAACCTATATCTCCGATGTCCGATTTTATTGACTCTCCTTGAGAATGTATTTCAATAAGTTTCTGATATAAAGTGTTATCTCCTATACGATTCTTATCTGTAGCTTGTTCTTCGATTTTGGCTATCGTATCAGGATCTTCGTACTTAACACCATCAGGACCATACCATTCGTCTGTTAAATTCGTGTATTTATGACGAACTGGAGTCGATTTAGACTCCAGTGTTACTAAAAAATATTCGTTACAGCTCATGACAATAAGATTTAGTGGTTGCAACAATTACATCTACAAACTGTTCTCACGTATCCAGAGGGAATGGCAGCCAGCTCCGTCCCTACGGCTATCGCAGGGTCAGTGCTTTCCATGACCGTCAGCGCCATCTTGTCTATGTCAAGGTCATTGTCGTAAACGATTTCTCCCTCAACGTAGATGCTCCCTGCATCAGAAACGTAGCAGTTTTTGACCTGTCTTATATGGCGCTGTGTAGCAGACGCAAAATCACACTCGATACTTAACCACCCTACCGGTATCTGATCGATATTGGATCCGATATTGTAATCCGGATCGGTTGTTTTAAGAACCATATGTCTTAATTCCCTCGTATTTCCGTATCCGTCCATTGTTATGTATGTCCGGATCTGAACCTTGCCCTTTTCTGTCTTATAACAGTTTTCTACTATTTCCGTGTCGGATGTAGTAGCATCAGGGAAATCACAGACAATACGCTGCCATCCTTCTTGTATTTTGCTGAATGTGGCGCCTCTTTGTATATCAGGGTCGGTCGTTTCTAAAACAATAAGATACTCGTCCCGGACACCTATTATGCTATCTACCGACCTGTATCCACCAAGATGTATTTTACCACCAGGAGTAGTATAACATTCATCTACGGACATAATATGTCTTTCCGTAAGATCAGGGAAATCGCATTCGGTTTTCGTCCATTCGTTAGGTATCTTATCTATTCTCATCCACTGAGGATAGGCGGCATCCGTTGTCTTAACAATATAATAATACTGTTCCCTTACACCAAGAACGGCATCAATAGCTTGATAGCCTTTTATATTGACCTTGCCACCATCAGTCTTATAACATTCGTCCACTTCAACAATTTCCCTGTCCGTCATGTCAGGAAAATCGCAGACCATCCTCACCCAATCTTCGGGAATGGAATCCAGCACGGTTCCTACCTTAATATCAGGATCAGTTGACTGAAGGACGGTGTAAACCTCTTCCCTGGTCCCAAGAATATTATCTATGGCTACCAAACCTTCTACTTGAACTTTTCCTTTTTTAGTAGTGTAACATTCAAGAACGTAAGTTACATCTCGTTCTGTCATGTCAGGAAAGTCACAAACCATTCGAACCCAATTCTCTGGAATTAGTTTAAAAACATGGCCGGCAGGGAAATTATCGTCCGTCGATTGAATAACGGTATAAATAGATTCCCTGATATTTATCTTATCATCTATGGCCTCCAATCCTTCTATTTCAACCTTACCATCCGGAGTCTTATAACATCTGTTGACGAACGTAATGTCGCGTTCTGTCATATCAGGAAGATCGCAGTCGATCATAACCCACTCGTCCGGTATTTTAGTAAGAACTTTACCTACCGGATTATCCATATCGGTACTGTCGGTAATTCTATGGGTTTCTTTAAGAACATCCATCTGATCGTTAAGAAGATACCAACTCCATACTTCAACCTTTCCGCCAGGTGTACGGTAACAGGTTTTGAAATCTTTGATAACCTTCTCAGCTATGTTAATCCACTCCCATTCGGTTGTGGCCGGAATACCAGAAACAGGATGCTTCTTGCCTTCTTCGTCAAGATACCAATAACAGCCATTTAAGGACACAACCACTTGGTAGATTTTGTCCCCTATTTTTATACCGGATTTGCTGTCATCTACCGGTTGGGAGGAACCCCATTTTCCAACTATGTTGGTTATTTTATCAATGCCCCTACCAAAGGCACCGGATAAAAAATCCACGCCATTCATATGAAACTAACTTATTTCAAATTGTTTTATTACAAAAAAGGGGGTGGAGGACCAGCCTCCTCCCCCTTGGGATATATAGAAAAAAGGAAAATCAAATCTTGCAGGGCTTGATATTTGCCGAAGCAGCTAACAAGTCCATAAGGTCTTGAATACCTTCGTGAGCGCCATACGGTACATGGAAGTGTACTGTAATATGATCATCAATTACCCTACCGAAGCCGTTAGAATAACGTGCCGGCTTCAACGTTACTGAATAATCAGCATACGGAGCCAACAGGTCTAAGCGGGTTTCTTCGTTGGTAAACATCCGTTCCATAAGTTCTTGGTGAGTCTTACGGAAGTCGAAGAACATACGTTGTTCGCGTTCCTTATCCAGCAATTCAGCGCCGAGGTGAGTACGCGGAGCCCAGTGCTGTTTGTATTCGGTATGGATCGGGTTGAAGTACGTGCTGATAGCCTCGCGCTGTTCATCCGGATAACCGCCATTTACAGCAATACGAACAGATCCTTCTTGGAATGTCAGACGGTCAATCAAACAGTCGGACGGAGAAATCATGTAGTCAATACCACGGAACAAGATACCGCATTTGCAGTTCTTAGGAATCGGATCGGCGATAATAGACTGATCTCCTGCTACGGCACCCAAACGTTTCCAGTTACGTCCACGATAAGATTCGGGAGCTTTAGATACGAAGAAGTCTTTGAAAATTTTATCACATTCGTCGCAAACCATGTTAGTAACGACCGTTGTTTTGAATTTATGTTGACATCCACCAGGTGTACCATAATCTTCGATTGTCAGATACGGGAATGCTGCCTGCAATTCTTCTTTAGCACTGTTACCACATTCATCGTCCGGCAACGTGATTTCATAAGCTTCTTTCGAAATCTTACAAGAACCACATGCTTCCCAGCTAACGGTAGTAACAGCAGGATTGCTACACATATCTGCTGTTTTAGCAACGAACGTTACTGTAGCAGTCGGATTAGTTTCTACAAATGCATCGATATCAGCCTTCGTCAGTTTCTTGCTTACGGCCACAGTGTACATACCTACGCCGCCATCCTGGGCTGCTGTTTTCTCGGCAGTGCTACTAACGGCATTCTTAATGCTTTCTACTACAGTAGACTGATCAACACCATCATCCTCTAACGTTACGGCATAAATCAAACCGCCGTCTACCTTAGTATATCCGTCAGGGCACTCTTCGCAGCCTTTCATGATAGAAGACAGTTTTTGAGTATAATCAGCAGGCTTACCGCCTTCTTTCATCACCTGATATTTGGATGTAGAAAGATGACGTCCTACTCTCTTAATATCCAAACCGGGATAAGCAGCCTTAAGCTGAGCCAGGGCATAAGCATCACCGGTATCACACATTTCCATGCAATAGAAATTCATGTCGGTTTCCACCGGAGCTTTTTCCAGTTCATTGCAAGAATGGATAGGATGAATTTCTACAAAATCACCTACCTTTCCACCACCTGCAATCGGCTGATTCTTGATACGTTCGATTGTTTTCAAGATAGCGGCCAAAATATCAACATCTTCACAAGGATCACATTCTGAACACATATCCTCACGACCCGGACAGTTTTCGAAAATGATGTAATCATCGATATTTACCTCACCCATCGGATAACCACGAAGCTCGAACAAACGTCCTGTCAGCTTAATATGGATAGGAATACGATCGCCTTTTCTTGCTGTAATAGCGGTATTGTCGTCAATTCCGTTGTAACCGAAAATAACCTCATCTACTTTAATTTCTTTGCTCTTCGGAGCAGAAGCATACACTTCTATGATTTCGTCAATAGCAAACGTAGGTGTAGAGAATGATTTATCATCAGATACACGATCGTTCACCATCTCATTACGTCCGATCCTGATCTGGAAACGTTGTTCGTCCTTACGATATCCTTTCAAATCTTTCAACGCCTTCAAACCATCTTTAGTCTGCTCACCATCCAAATCATAGATAGCGATCTGACCTTCTTGAAGCAACAAAGAATCTACGTCCGCCAACTTAGCGTGCGGAGGACAGATAATGTGTCTGTCATACGGTTTATGGATAGCCATAGCCTTATAATATTTTAAAAATTAGTACTCTGTTATCTGTCTCAAAAATAGCGATAGTCATATAAGCAACAAAAAGCATTAGGAATTAATTAATTCTTAATGCTTTTTGATAATGTTTAATTTAGGATGTGCCTTTATTCTGCTATAAAGGAGATTGGACGTTGTTTGAATCTATTTGATAACGTCCGTATTCGCTTTCATTCAAAGCAAATTGCTTTTCAATCATGTTAAGGATAATACCAATTAATTTGTCATCTAATTCAGGATCTATATCGGTTGAATTAGAACCATCGGATTTAATATATCCTTCGATGTCAACTTCCTTCGGATAACGGTAATACGTAAGATAAACGGTGTCTACATCAAAACCAGACTTATACACCCTTACCGAATCTTCTCCTATGGTGTAGAACGTTTCCCTAAAATCAAAATCAGGTTTGTTAAAAAAGTCGGCAAGAAGCTCATGCGGATTTTCGTTCTTAGCCTCCCACATGGTAAAATCAGTAACCGTGCATTCACCTTCGGTAAATACGCCTGATATGTTTGAAAAAGAAAAGAAATCAGAAGGCAATGAAAACAAAGTACTTTCCGGATTATCTTTATCTTCTTTTTTATCAAGTTCTTTTGAGTACACAACCAACTTTTGTATATAACGTATATCCTCTTCGTTTTTCTTATCAAGGATATAACGAACAAGGCGGTTTTGTTCGTCATTAAAAAGCTGAACAAAACGTGCCTTGTCAAGTTTTATACCTCCGTTGGTCATGTTTTCTTCAGCCTTCTGTAAGGCCCGGAGATAACAATCAACGATTCTCATAAATTATTATTTTTTGTCAGCGTATTGATCAATATCGAAACCTTTCTCATCTTCCTTTTTCTTCTTGTCAGACTTAGTGCCTTCTATTTTTTTATGCTTGTTCTTTAAAGCGTTATACGCTTCCAGAACACGTGACTTGGTTTCTAACATCGACTTATTGGAAGCAAGAGCCATAGATGCAGAGATGGCGTCGGCGCCCAGGAGCTCGCCATTCAGATACAGTCCGTCGGTGTTGACGGTGACAGCCAGCCCTTCGATCATTTCCCTGATCATACGATGGAATTTGATCACCTGCATCCCTTCGGAAGATTCGTCGTCAGATAAAAACCTTGAGCTTGCTTCTTTATACATGTCAACGTTCGTATTCTTGGCGTCAATCCAATTAGTGAATATGTATTGAACCATGCTCTGATCAAGCTCTACGCTGTATATGATGTCAAGATACAAAAGCAGATCGTAGATGCTTTTCCTTTCAGCCTCAGATCCTTTCAGTTTGTTCATGAACTCGTATAAAATATCGGCCTTGTCAATCTGACGTTGTTTCCTGATATCTACGGCCGTAGTCTTGTCTTCTACACAATAATAAGATTCGACATACATCGGATTACCATCTTCCTCTTTAGGAGTAAGAGACTTGGACAAAATAGCTATATACAGCTCAAATAAATCACGAACGTCATTAGTGTAGAACAAACGACCATCATACAAGTCAATTCTGTAAGAATCCCAGAAATCGAAATTCTTTTGGTCCAGGTCCTCATTGACAGTTTCTTCAAACGGATACCGAATATTCTTAATACGCATATCCATTTCATTCTTCTTGTCTTCAAGTGAGTAACCTTTATAACATGCTGAATTGATGAAGAAACCGGTATCATACACCCTAAGATCCTTATCCCATCCACAACAAGATACTGTCTTGTTCCCAGGGAAAGGAGTCTTGGAAATGCCTCTTTCCTGATATCCGGAAGGAGCTTCTTCATCCATCTTACCTGTTATAACATAAATAGAGTCGGAATATATCTTCATTCCTCCTACGGTAGCCAGCAGTTTCTTAGACTCATGGCTTTCTTCAAAAATCTTTTTTCCCATCTTTTATATATCCTATGAAAACAAAATTTGCGGCCGGTTTTAAAGCCGACCGCAAGTTAATATTAAAAGTTATGATCACAAAGAACTTGGTAACAATTCAATTGTTACGAACCGGCTGGTATCTTTTACCCAACAAGCCGATACAGAGTGGCACCAGAATTGTTCTGACATACGAGGATGGCTGGATACAATTTCTTGAGCCGATACTCTGGATGACCATCTACCTTGTTCGTAACCCCACCACATAGAACCGATATCAGGCTTAACGTAGAATACGTTGCTGTTGATATTACCAATACGAGCTTCGGATGAAGCAGGAATACCGGCGAATGCATTGGAATATTCAGGAGCGGTCAAGTCTTCCATAATACATGAATATGATGTGATAGGAGTCATACCGTCTACCAACTGGCTTCTATCTACCATATCAACGTAATCCAAAGAAGGTTCGTGTTCTACAATGACCTTACCAATACCCGGAATAGTAACGCCCTTGATCTTTACAGTTCCTAATTCAAGAGCATCATTTGATCCTGTTACCGGGTTATTGATGATACGTTCTGTACCCATAAGCGGAGCTAAGGCGCCTAATTGAGAGAAGAACTCATCACGGAAAATCTCAACGATATTCTTGTAAGCCATAGCACCTACCTTGAATTTCATTACACGATTTTCAATCGGCATATCGCTACGGCCACGGAAAATATAGTCAGCAGCAGCCAGGAAGTGTTCGCGCTTGATACCACCCGAACGAGCGTAGGAAATAACGAAACCACGGCGCAATTGGTGATACAGGCCTTCGTTTTTCATCAAAACACCATTATGACCCTTGACTCTACCTCCACGCATGAACATAAGTTCGTATGCTTCCATCTTAGCCAACTCAGCCAGGCAGAACAAAGACACTGTATTGGCTACACGTGCTGTACGCATATCAATGCTTCCGTCACCAAGACGAGAACCGATGATAGCATAACTTGCATCACCTCCTCTGATTTCAGAAAGCTGACGAACTTTCTGGTAAGCCTTGTCGATGAAATTCTGTGTACGTTCGTCCGCATAAGCCAAAGACTTAATACCAGCGTACATAGTCGTTTCACCTTCAACACCACGGTGTCCACCAAGCGTAAATTCACAAGTCATAGAACCGGCCTTAGAAGCACCTCCTACACCAGAGAACTGAGTAGAGAACTCACCAAGAACGTTTGTTACCTTCCAGTATTTAATACCGGCACGAAGCATGTCTTTCGGGAAGTATTTAGCACGAGAACGACCCCACAGCTTACACCAGTATCTCCAGTTTTCACCTTCTTGTTTAGGAGGACGCTCTGTAGAGATAAGAGCCTGGCAACCGTTAATCACATCGTAAGTAATAACATCTCCTTGTTTAAATTGTGCATTCAACACAATTTCGAAGAAGCTTTCATCAATACCGGGTTTTGCATATTTCAAAGACGTGTCTTCTACTGTAACCACCTCATACGTTTCTGATACCGGAAGATCATAACGGAATGAACCATTGATACCATTTACGGTAATAGTAGCATCCTGTTTGATCATACCCATATACATAGGCAGAGGATAGTTTGTAATGTTAGAAAACAACTCAAGCATACCCAGATGGTTCTTATCCGGATCTTCGTAGTACCAATCTTCTAAAGAGCTAAGATCGTGTTCTACGATACTTTGCTTAACGACTTTAGCGTCGGTATATCCAATCACCGTGTCACCATTCATGGTGGCCGGGAAATTTTTTGTTAAAAGTACATTAGCCATGAACGAAAAAATGTTTTAATTTTTAATCTATACTGATTTCATCGAACTTCACACCTTGAACTTGATCACCTTTATCATCTACCGGAGCCACCCTCTTGTCTTTATTTGTATGGCTGATGAGCTTATAAATTTTCTTTTTCTCATCAACTACAGCTTGATTCGACTTCTGTTTTATGAACTCTCCTGGGTTCATAAGAAACATAATCAAATCTGGCGCTTCTTCCGGATTCATCATCATCTCCCTTACCCTATTAAATGCTTTGGTAATTCCGGGATTCGATTCAGAAGGTTTTAGGGCAAAATCAAGAGCTTTAGATACCATAGTGTCATTTAGCTGATACTTTGCCTGGATAGAAGACTTAAGGTCTTTCTTATACCTTCTAAAATCTTCTGCATCCTTCGCCTTCTTTTCGGCAGCCTCTTTAGTACGTTGCTGGATAATATCATCCATTCTCTTATCAAGCTCAGCCTTGTACTTTATAGCCTTTGCTTCAACATACTCTTCACCTTTATTGATAATGCCTTTGAAAAACTCATCAGCTTCATCTTTAGGCAACCCAAGAAGATCAACATAATGGCGAACAATCTTTATCTGAT
>ENA-OPSR01000741-OPSR01000741.1-human-gut-metagenome-genome-assembly--contig:-NODE-741-length-11776-cov-2.233854_pt1 | contig 11776 bp, 8 predicted proteins | sample MGYA00241459_ERZ501910 | MGnify/ENA primary metagenome ERZ501910 (study PRJEB25962, sample SAMEA2042504) | human gut metagenome | biome: human gut; feature: human-associated habitat; material: faeces...
CACGGAGATGATTCGGGTCTGGTGCTGCCGCCGCGTATTGCACCGGTACAGGCTATGGTCATCCCGATCCAGCAGCAGAAAGACGGTGTGCTTGACACTGCAAAAGAAGTCTGTGAACGCATCGGAAAAGTCTGCCGTGCAAAACTTGATGATTCCGACAAGAGCCCGGGATGGAAGTTCTCTGAGCAGGAAATGAGAGGTATCCCGGTTCGTATCGAACTTGGACCAAAGGATATCGCAGCAGGCAAATGTGTGGCAGTACGCCGTGATACCAGAGAGAAGATTGAGATCGCATTAGACGAACTTGAAGCAAAACTGCCAGAGTTGTTAGAGCAGATTCAGAAAGATATGTTTGCGCGTGCAAAAGCACACAGAGATGCACATATCTGGGATGCACATAATTACGAAGAATTTAACACGATTGCAAATGAGAAACCGGGCTTTATCCGTGCAATGTGGTGTGGGGATCAGGCTTGCGAGGACAAGATCAAAGAAGACCTTGCAGTGACCTCACGCTGTATGCCGTTTAACGATCAGGAGCACATTTCAGATGTCTGTGTATGCTGTGGAAAGCCGGCACACAAATTAGTATATTGGGGTAAAGCATACTAAGATAATTAATAGTCTGTTTGAAAACAGATGGATTACTTTGAATGAAAACGGAACTGGAAAATGATCCGGGGAACACAGCCAGGTTTCACGGATCACAAGGTTCTGTTTTCATTTTACATAATATGAAAACGATTCCGGTAGCGTTTCTACGATGAATTACAGGACAGAAAAAGTACATGTAACACAAAATATTATTTTTCCAGGGGGCAGGAGAAGATGATAGAAAAATATTATGATGGTGCGATAGAACAGGTAGCAGCCGGTTTGGGAACTGTGGAAAAGAACTATCTTTTAGTCAGATACAGTGGACAATTTTCCGTAGAAAACTTAAATGATACAAAGCAGCTTGAGAAAAATGAAGACATTTTCGTACAGGTACATGAATTTGAAACGGGGGAGATTACCTGTGCGTATGAGCCGTATCTTACCATGATCTGTGATGGGTTCAGGCGGTATATGACGGGAACGTTTGAAGAATTTATGGAAACGTGTGATGTGTATTATCTGCACCGGCCGGTTTTGCTTGGTTATTTTAATCAGGATAATACAGGGCGGGAGGAGATCATTTTGCTTGATGAGGTGGCATATGAGCAGGAACGCATGTTGGCGGCACTTGAGCGCATGCTGTGTGCCATTGCTGACAGGCATCCGGTTCTGTTTGTTTTGAACCGTTTTCAGCTGGCTTCTAAAAGTACCATACAGCTTACGGCGCGCTTTTTGAAATGTGAAAACTGCAATATCGGTCTTGTGCTTGGCGTGAGTGATATCCAGGCAATGCCTGAATTTCTGGTGCCGGACTGGGAAATGCTGTATGAGACATTAGATGATGGCAGTAAGATTTATCATATCGGAAATTCCGGCAGAAAAAAAGAAGAAACCATAGATGACGAAAAATACGTTGACTATGGAAGTGAAAAAGTGTACCGGAAACTGCAGAATATGGTGGAATTTCTTGATTTTGACCAGGCGGCATATTATTTAGAAACCATTGAGCGAAAGATAAAATTTGATAATCTTTTAGTGGATGATGCCGCGCGTTTTCGCATGTGGCTCTTATTTGTCAAAGTATCGATTTTAAGACAGGATATTCCAAAAGCGCTTGAAATCTGCGAGGATCTGGAAAAAATCCATCTTGCCGGAAAGGAAGAGGAGTGTGCATATGAGCAGGATTATCTGATCGCGACCGCATATATGTACCAGGGAAAATTAAAAGAGGCTTTGGAGATGGCAGGAGAAACATACCGCATCGCCGGGAAAATGTCCGATGATTACCGGATGTTTTTATCCGAACTGTTGGAGGCAAAGATCCAGATGTCCGGCTGGTATAACATCTTTTTCTGTGCACAGGATGTAAAGATAAAGGAAAGCCTGATCCAGAATCTGATCCGTTACAACTATCGCAATCACCTGGCACATGTATATATTTATGCGTACGATAACAAGCCGGAGATCGTGAAAAAAGCAAACCAGTCCGAGGAGCTTCTGATTTATTTCAGCAGGGGAATCCGCATAGCAAAAAAACTTGGAAATGAGTATCTGATCAATATGGCATACCAGAAAAATATTATGCTGTCATCGACAAACGGTATGTATGAGATATCTCTGCTTTATTCGGTGAGGACTTATGAGGCACTGAAAGATAAAAGATCAATCCAGGCAGGGCGTATTTATTCGGGGATTGCATATAACTTATGTGCGATCGGTGAAAATGAGCGCGCGATGGCTTATTACAGGCATGCAATCCGTCTGTTTTATCATCTGAGGGAACCGGAAGATATTGCGGAAGTGCAGTATAACATGTCTTTAAACTGCATTATGTGTGGACAATATGAAAAGGCGGAGTTTTATCTGACACAGTGCATGAAAGCGGTGGAGCGTCTGCATTTAAACAGCTTAAGAGTCTGCAATCTATCCAAATTATATGGACTGCTCGCTCTTGTGTCGATCTTAGAGGGTAACCGGTTTAACTGTGAACGTTATTTAAACAACTGCAGGCAGTTTTTAAATTACGTTATAGAAAAAGAAAAGATGGGGGATGGGTTTGGAACAGTCCACGATTATGCAAAGGTCGATGATGACATGTTTTTGTATACATTCTCACGCGGACTTCTTGCTGTACACGATGGAGATTATGAAAAAGCAGACACAGATTATGAGAAAGCGGAGGATTATCTGAGCCGATCCGAGGGAAATCAGTTTTTCAGCTATGCACTTTTCCAGCAAAAGCGGATGGAATGTTTCAAATGTCTCGAAAATCAGAAAGGTTATGAGAAGCAGAAAAAAACGTTAGAAGAATACGAAAGGCAGCATTTCAGTACCTATGGAAAACTGGCGAAAAAAATGATGGATACACTGCCGCCGGTGGATGAGGCGGACGGGCAGCAGGATGTTTCCGAACAGGAATTAGACGTACTGCTCTGGCAGGAGAGCATGGTATTAGCCTATAAGAGCAAGAAACACCAGCTGGATTTTATTTCGACCTGGCAGAAACTGATTGATGTGACCGGGGTCTGTGCAGAGGAAATGATCGATGCGGTCATGAAAACATTTTTAAATCACTTTAATGTGGACTGTGCGGTGTATGCGCGCTGTATGGAGAGACAGACGCAGGTATTATACAATAATACCGGGATCGATTTAAACGAGGAGCGGACGGGCAGGATCATCGCATCTTTAAAGCGGAATCCGGGAGGCTACGCGATCTCAAAGATCAGCAGCAACTATAACGAACACCAGGATATCACGGCATTGTTTGGTGAGGATGACGGGTGCTCTTTGGTGGCGGTGCCGTATTTTAACAATGCAAAACTCGAAAGTTTTCTGATCACCTATGTGAGGATGAAGGATAACTGGCATTCTTCCGTAAACCGGTATATGCTCGATGAAGATGATTTAAATATGTATCAGCTTTTATTCCGCGAGGTAAAATATTCTTTGAACCGTCTGGACGCATATGATAAAATATACGAGATGAACAATAAACTTTACCTCGCAGCAGTCACTGACCAGCTCACCGGAATTTACAACAGGGAAGGTTTTTACCGTAGGATCAAAGATCTGATAGATGAATTTTCGGGTGGAAAACGGAAACCGGAACTGGGTCTGATGTTTATTGATCTCGATAATTTTAAGCATTATAATGATACTTACGGTCATGATGTCGGCGACCTGGTTTTAAAGGAAATGGCAGATATTTTTTCCGGTCTGTGTGAAAAACAGGGATTTGTCTGCCGCTATGGTGGAGATGAATACATTATTGTATTTTTCACCGCGGATAAAGAAAGGCTGAAGGAAACGGCAAAGCAGATCTATCAGAAGATCGATCAGGCGGACGGTTTTGAAAAAGCGATTTCTGAGAAACTGAAAAAACAGATTTCCATCCGGAAAGAGCAGCGCATTTCCTGCTCCATTGGAATCGTGTTGGCAGAAGACATTCATGGCGAGGAAGAAATCAACCAGATGATCAAGAGGGCGGATGATCTGCTCTATTCGATCAAGACAACGAAAAAGGGAACTTACCGTATATGAAAATCGTTTTGCCGGAAAAAGTAAAATTTATCATAGAAACATTGGAAACACACGGGTATGAGGCATATGCAGTCGGCGGATGTGTGCGTGATACCATGTTACACCGCACACCGGGCGACTGGGACATCACGACGCAGGCGAAACCGGAGCAGGTCAAAGAAATATTTGCCGAAAAGAACATTCATACCATTGACACCGGGATCCAGCACGGAACCGTGACTGTGATGGTGGAACATGAGGGATTTGAGGTGACGACCTACCGGATCGACGGGGAATATGAGGATGCGAGACATCCGAAAAATGTACAGTTTACCGCGAGTCTGTTAGAGGATTTAAAAAGGCGTGATTTCACGATCAACGCCATGGCGTACAATGACAAAAACGGCCTGATCGACGCGTTTGACGGTGTGGGTGATTTAGAGCGCGGCGTGATCCGCTGTGTGGGATGTGCCATGGAACGTTTTTCCGAGGATGCACTGCGGATGCTTCGCGCCGTGCGTTTTGCGGCGCAGCTTGGGTTCGACATCGAGGCAGAGACAAAAGAAGCGATGGTAAAACTTGCGCCTGATATTGCAAAAATCAGTGCGGAGCGGATACAGACTGAACTGGTAAAATTAATTACATCCGCACATCCGGGAGAAATCAGGACTGCATGGGAAACAGGACTTACGGCAGTGTTTCTGCCGGAGTTTGACCGTATGATGGCGACACCGCAGAATACAAAGCATCATTGTTATTCGGTCGGGGAGCACACGGTGGCAGCGCTGGAACATATTGTGGGAGATAAGGTACTGCGCCTTACCATGCTGTTACATGATGTGGCAAAACCTGTGTGCAGAACCACGGATGCTTCCGGCAATGACCATTTTTACGGACATCCCAAAGAAGGCAGTGAGATGGCAAGAAAGATCCTCCGCCGGTTAAAGTTTGACAATGACACGACCGATAAGGTGTGCCGGCTGGTGTGCTGGCATGATGACAATCCGCCGCTTTCCGAGAAAAACGTAAGAAGGGCGGTAAGCAGGATCGGAGTGGAACAGTATCCTGCATTATTTGCAGTGAAACGTGCGGATATTCTGGCACAGAGTGAATACCAGAGAGAAGAAAAACTCTCTTATGTAGATGGCTATGAGGCGTTATACCGGGAAATTTTAGAGAAGAATCAGTGTCTTACAATACGGGATTTAGCTGTAAATGGAAGTGATCTGATCGCTGCCGGGATGAAACCCGGAAAAGAGATCGGGGAGACATTAAAAAGTCTTTTAGAACTGGTGCTTGATGATCCAAAACTGAATAACAGGGAACTGCTGTTAGAGCGAATCTGTAGTCATGAATAAACAAACCCTCTCATATGATGAAGAGACACGGGGTAAGACCGTAATCAATCATATGGGGGGCGTTTTTTTGTATAATCGACCGGAACAGATATTAGAACAATACGAACTGGAAGTAAAGTCCATCTCAAGAGGACGGGACAGCTATCAGTGTGATACAGAGCAGGGACCGAAAATTTTGCGGGAATACAGAGGATCAAAGGAGCGGGCCGGGTTTTTAGCGGATATGCTGGATCATCTGAGTGGACAGGGAAGAACGGTGGAGACGGTAATGCGGACAAAAGAGGGTGAGCCGTTTTCCGTGAACGAGGAGGAAACAAAATACATATTATATCAGGCATTTCCGGGGGCGGAATGTGACACGAAAAACAGGGCGGATATGCTTTCTGCAGTAAGAGAACTTGCATTGCTTCACCAGTCTGCGCAGAATTATGAGGGCAGTGTGCCGGAGTTTTTAAAGTCAGGGCAGAATAATCTGCTTCTTCTCTATGAAAAAAGAAACCGGGAATTGAACAAAGTCAGAAATTATATCCGTGCAAAAAAGAAAACGAATGATTTTGAGATGATGTTTGCGGTCTGGTATCCGGAGTATGTGAAAAAAGCACAGGAGACGACGGATATTTTAAAAGATCTGGGAATCCAGGAACAGCTGATCGGATTCTGCCATGGGGACTATAACCAGCACAATGTCATTTTTTCACGGGAAGGGATCGCGGTTGTCCATTTTGAAAATTTCCTGTATCAGGAGAGCGTCGGGGATCTTGCCAACTTTATCCGGAAAATGATGGAAAAAAATAACTGGAATGCCGGACTTGGCATGGATCTGATCCGCGGATATGACCGGGTCAGAAAACTGTCGCCGGAGGAACTGAAATATCTGTATGTGTATCTTGCATACCCGGAAAAATTCTGGAAGATCGCCAACCGTTATTATAATTCACACAAGGCGTGGCTGTCGGGAAGAAATATAGAAAAACTGGAAAAAGTCGTTGCACAGGAGGACGCAAGGGAGCAGTTTTTACAGATGCTCTTTCACTTTACCGTATAGACAGTTTGCGGTATAATCAGGTGAGTAAAAAATTGTTCAAAGCTACAGTAGGAGACAGGAGAATACATGAAGATAAAATATCAGATCATATTACTGCTTACAGCAATGGTCATGCTGTTTGGCGGATGTGGGAAGAAAAATACGGTCGTGACAGGACGCTATTATTATCCGGATCAGGAGAAAGATGCAAAAACGGAAGAAACGTCGGATGATGCAGATGAGTCGGCGGAGACGACCGAGGAAAATGAAGCTGTGATCGGAAGTGACCAGTTTCTGATCAAAATAAATGACATGCAGGAGGAATGCCTGACGTTAGAGCAGATTGCATCCGGGAAAGAGTATGTGTATTATTACACACTTGCGACCAGGTTTCTCGATAAATACGGAAACCGCACTGCAGTGTCTTATTTTGAGCCGGGCAGAGTGATCACGGTGGGAGAAAAAGATGACCAGGGAAAAGTCACACAGGTGCAGATTTCAGATGCCGTCTGGGAATATCCGGATGTATCGCGTTATTCGGTGGATATGGACCGTGGCATTTTTAAGATTGGAGATGAGCGGTATTCCTATGATGCAGATCTTTATATCTGTGAGGATGACCTGAGAAAACAGTTGTCTGATCTGACTGAATTAGATACACTGCGCGTGACCGGTATAGGAAAAAAACTGATTTCCATTGTGGTTACGACCGGACATGGAGAGCTTGCTCTGACCAATACGGATCTTTTTGAGGGAAGCTTTATCCAGATCGGAAGCAAAATTTTTGCGGAAGTGACCAAAGATATGACAATGGAGCTGCCGGCAGGCACCTATACTGTGACGGTGGCAAATAATGGGTACGGCGGCAGTACGGAGCTTACGATCGAGAGTGGAAGAACAGAGACACTTGATCTTAATACCTTAAAGGGCGCGGGACCGAAGTTTGGAAATATTTTATTTGCCGTGGATGTGGAGGATGCGCTCATTCAGATCGATGGAAAGGTTGTTGATACGGAAGAGGCGGTTCCAATCCAGTATGGAGTGCACAGTCTTACGGTCACGGCGCCAGGGTACGATACCTTTAATAAGAAATTATTTGTTAATTCTGAGGAGGCAACGATCGTAGTCGGAATGTCGGGTGACGGCACCGGAACAGACAGCACCACGGAGGAAACGGAAACAGAAAATACTGCGGAAACAGCAAAAGAAGCGGACAGTTCGGCAGAGGGAGCGGCAGGAAGCCTTGCAGGAAGTCTTGCAGGAAGTCATACGGCCGGCGAAAGCGGTGGAACAACATCGGGAAGCAGTACCGGAACAGTAGCCGGAACAACTGCAGGAAGCGGTACTGACACATCGACCGGCACGGCAGCAGGAAGCGGAACCGGCACGGGTACATCTTCGGATCTTTATACAGGAAACAGTACCGGAGATGGAACATCAACAGGCAGCAGTGCGGACTATTTATCTACATTGTCAGAGCTTCTGTCAACATTATCCGGTAACAGCAACTAAAAAGGACAGAATTGTACAAATTTAGCATGGAATAGTACTTGAAAAACAGGTTCGTTATCGCTAATATAAAAATAGAATCATAAGTAAGTATGGGAGGAAAGAAAAATGGGATACAAAGAAAATTATGAGAGTTGGCTGAACAATCCTTATTTTGACGAGGATACCAGAAATGAGCTGAAAAGTATTGAGGGAAATGAAAAAGAGATCGAAGACCGTTTTTATATGGATCTGGAATTTGGTACAGCCGGACTTCGTGGTGTGATCGGAGCCGGAACCAACCGCATGAACATTTATACCGTGCGCAAGGCTACACAGGGACTTGCCAATTATATCAGCAGGGTAAACGGACAGAAACGCGGTGTTGCCATTGCCTATGATTCCCGTCATATGTCACCGGAGTTTGCAGATGAAGCGGCACTCTGTCTGGCAGCAAACGGAATCAAAGCGTATGTATTTGAATCTTTAAGACCGACACCGGAACTTTCCTATGCAGTGCGTAAATTAGGATGTATCGCCGGAATCAATGTGACCGCAAGCCACAATCCGCCGGAATACAATGGATATAAAGTATACTGGGAGGATGGTGCACAGATTACACCTCCACATGATACCGGAATCATGGATGAAGTAAAAAAAGTAACTGATTACGCAGCGGTAAAGACCATGCCGCTTGATGAGGCAAAGGCAGCAGGTCTCTATCAGGTGATCGGCGCAGATATCGACGATCCGTATATTGCAGAGTTAAAGAAACTGGTGCTGCATCAGGACTGCATTGATAAAGTGGGCGGAGAGTTAAAGATCGTATACACACCGTTACATGGAACCGGAAATATTCCGGTACGCCGTGTATTAAAAGAACTTGGTTTTAAAAATGTATACGTTGTTCCGGAGCAGGAGCTGCCGGATGGAGACTTCCCGACCGTAAGCTACCCGAACCCGGAAGCAGCAGAGGCATTTGAACTTGGACTTGCCCTCGGCAAAAAAGTAGATGCAGACCTGATCCTTGCAACAGACCCGGATGCAGACCGTCTCGGCGTGTATGTAAAGGACAGCAAAACAGGGGAATATCACAGTTTAACCGGTAATATGTCCGGCTGCCTGATCGGTGATTATGTGATTGGGCAGCGTAGGGAGCGCGATGGAAGCCTGCCGGCTGACGGTGCATTTATCCGTTCCATTGTTTCTACGAATATGGCAGATGCGATCGCTGACTATTACGGAATCGAGCTGGTAGAGGTACTGACCGGATTTAAGTTTATCGGACAGAAGATCTTAGAGTTCGAGAAGACTGGAAAAGGAACCTATCTGTTTGGTATGGAAGAGAGCTACGGCTGTCTGACAGGAACCTATGCGAGAGATAAAGATGCGATCGTTGCATCCATGACACTCTGCGAAGCAGCTGCTTACTATAAGACAAAGAATATGACACTGTGGGATGCAATGCTTGCAATGTATGAGAGATACGGCTATTACAAAGATGATGTGACATCTATCACCTTAAAGGGTATCGAGGGACTTGCAAAGATCCAGGAGATCATGAATACGCTGCGTGATCAGGCACCACAGGAGATCGGCGCTTATAAAGTAACTGCAATCCGTGATTACAAGAAAGACACGGTTACAGATCTTGCAACAGGCAAGGTAACACCGACCGGACTGCCGGCTTCGAATGTTCTTTACTATGAGATGACAGATGGTGCATGGGTATGTGTAAGACCATCCGGTACAGAGCCAAAAGTGAAGTTTTATCTGGGTGTAAAAGGAACATCTCTTGCGGATGCAGATCAGAAATCAGCGGATCTTTCAAAAGCAGTACATGCGATGATCGATAAAATGCTTTAATACGAATTCTGGATAGAAAATGCCGTATGATACAGTGGTGGCGGCAGATTGTGCCGATTTGGAATGCGAAGCATCGGCAAAATCCGTTACTGGAACGAGGTACGAGTGAACAGTAACTAAAAATGCCCATATTTCGGGGATTTTCCTTGACAACAGAAGTAAAAACAAGTATAAATAATGAAGTAGGTATTACAGTGTACGGATATCCGTCAGGGATTGGTGCATCAGAAAACCGCAAAATTAAATTTACTGTGAAAATCCAGAGGAGGAATTTTTAACATGAACAAAGCAGAATTAGTTGCAGCAATGGCTGAGAAAACTGAATTAAGCAAAAAAGACGCAGAAGCAGCATTAAAAGCTTTCACAGACGTTGTAGCTGAAGAATTAAAAAAAGGTGAGAAGATCCAGTTAGTTGGATTCGGAACATTCGAAGTATCTGAGAGAGCAGAAAGAACAGGAAGAAACCCACAGAGCGGTAAAGAGATGGTTATTCCGGCTTCTAAAGCTCCAAAATTCAAAGCTGGTAAAGCTTTAAAAGATATGGTTAACGCATAATCATAACAGAAAAGATTCTAAGCGGGTTCCGGTTGTGGGATCCGCTTTTTTGTTGGAGGATTACTATGAGACTCGATAAATTTTTAAAAGTATCCCGTCTGATCAAACGCCGCACGGTGGCAAACGAGGCGTGTGATGCGGGAAGGGTATCTGTAAATGGAAAACCGGCGAAGGCATCGGTCAATGTCAAAGTCGGGGATATCATTGAGATCGCATTTGGAACGAAAACCGTAAAAGTGCGTGTACTTGATCTGTTGGATACCACGAAAAAAGAACAGGCAAAAGATTTATTTGAATATATAGCATAAAAGCAGGCACCTTCTAATATATTTAGAAACGGTAATAGATATTTCCGCCAATAAATATCAGGAGGTCTTAGGATGGATGATAAAAATACAAATGTGACAAAGTCACATAAGGTACTGCTTGCAAACCGCAAAAGCGGAGCTTTTTCCGGCGTGGTGGACGTGTTGTCATTTGATGTGGCAGAGATTCTGTTAGAGACAGAACTTGGCATGCTTTTAATAAAAGGACATGATCTTCATGTGAACCGTCTTACCCTGGAAAAAGGTGAAATTGATATTGAAGGAAGAATCGATTCCCTGACGTATTCCGATATCAAAAATACAGGAAAACAGGCTGAATCTATTTTAGGAAGGCTGTTCAAATGATGGCTGTCAGCGCAGCAATCAGTGAGCAGGCAGCCTCGCTTGGGGTATCCATATTGATTGGCGGTGCATTGTTTCTTTTATATGATATTTTCCGGATATTTCGCAGAGTCGTGCCACACGGGAATTTCTGGATCGGTGTGGAGGATTTTTTTTACTGGCTCTGCTGTACTGCTGTAGTTTTTGTGATGCTGTATCGGGAAAATGACGGCATGGTGCGGGGATTTTCCATAGGCGGCATCATGATTGGCATGCTGCTCTACTATTTTCTGCTCAGCCGGTTTGTCATACGGATCAATGTGATGGTCTTTGGGACGGTTTTTGGTCTGCTCGGCAAAATATTTGGTACTATTTTACTACCATTCAGAAAACATGGGAAAAAAATTATACATTTTTTCAGAAAACGATTGAAAAAAGTGTGCAGAGCAGTTAAAATTGGATTATGTAAACTATAGCCTGACGGGACGTTTGTGAAAAACAGTCAGGACAGCGGTATATCAGATGGAAGGAAACAGATATGGCAGGTAGGGGACGTCGGAAAAAAAATAATAACAGAGCAGGAAAGCTTTGTATTGGAATGATCGTCATTGCGTTTGTTGCGGTAATGTCTGTCCAGATCATCAGAGTTTACCAGAAAGATCAGGAATACATGCAGCAGGAGGCGTCGCTTCAGAAACAGTTAGAGGAAGAAACCGCAA
>ENA-OPSR01000742-OPSR01000742.1-human-gut-metagenome-genome-assembly--contig:-NODE-742-length-11774-cov-10.918082_pt1 | contig 11774 bp, 7 predicted proteins | sample MGYA00241459_ERZ501910 | MGnify/ENA primary metagenome ERZ501910 (study PRJEB25962, sample SAMEA2042504) | human gut metagenome | biome: human gut; feature: human-associated habitat; material: faeces...
ACTCTTTCTATTACGGGATAGTGTTTAACTTGTCCAACTTTTTGGGGTCACTTCAATTTCTTGAGGCAGCCCCTATCGTAAAAAGAATAAAACTTCAAATTACATAGTCAATTCCTTTTCCAAAGCATCATATTCAGCCTTATTCAATTTCCAATATATATTCAACAAATATTGTCCCCATAATTGTCTATTGTCTGGCTTAAGTTCTTTAGCTTTTTCGTAGTTAGGTCTTGCTTTTTCGTAATATTCCTTGATCTTAGCTTCATTTGCAGCGTACTTCGGATCATCCATAGAAATCTTACTGTTTTCTTCTACAATAACTTGTGCTGGGAAGAAATAGCAATCACCAATCTTAGAATATGCTTCAGCTACGAAATCAGAGTTCTTTGCAATGATAGAGTTAAATGTAGCAATAGCTGCATCATAATCTTTCTTTTCGTACTGCAAAACACCCTTTACATACAAGAAGTACGGAGTTTCATTCTTTGCCAAAACCTGATCGATTTCAGTTAATCCATCATCAATTCTACCTTTCTGGATATAATAGTCCATCAAGTTACCAATGAAATATTCCTGAGATGGGAATCTTTCTGTACCTTCCTTGATAGTAGCTAACCATTGAGTTGAATCAGGATTTTCACCTTTACCATAAGCTTCAGCCAAGCACATCAAAGCTCTATAGCCTTCTTCTTTGTGAGATTTACCTACAGTTGCATATTTAACAACTGCATCCTTATCATTCAAAGAGTTTGCAGCCAACGCAGCATAACATGCGATTAGCGGAGTCAATGTATCATTCTTTACTGCATCTTCTTCTTCAAACATCGGATTTTCTGCTGCATCAACATACAAGCCAAAGAATTTCAAAGCATTAGCATAATTTCCTGAGTTGTAAGCATCAGAACCACCATTAGTCAAGTTAGGACGAACTGTAGCCAATGTCTTTGATAATTTCTTTCTCAATTTAGGCTTCTTCAATTCTCCACTCTTTACTTTTGCCTGTTCTACTTCATCGCACTTTGTATAATATTCGAACATTTTAACCAAACTGTTATACAATTTTGATGTATCAGCCTGACCACCCGGCAAATAAAGCTTCATGTTTTCTTCATCGTAGATTGCCTTCTGGAAATCACCAGCCAATTTCCATGTTTCAGGATCATTGGCAGTTGAAGGATCAACCAAAGCTGGTTCAATTATCTGCGCAGCCTTTACAGGATCACTTTTTGCAGATTTAGCTTCCTTTACAACACTTTCCTGTGCTGATACAGCACATGCTGTAAGGAATAAAGCTGTAGTAAACAATACTTTTTTCATAACTGTTTTTGATTTAGTAATACAAATATATTCAATTTATTTTATTCTTGCTTTTCGTCGGCAGAACCTTCTTCATTAAAAGGTATACCATCTACAGAAACAGAGTCTTCATTATCTACATTCTCCTCTTCCGATTCAGATGTTACCTTACAAACAGAACCAATCTGATCATTACGCTTTTCAAGGTCAATCAGACGAACTCCCTGAGTTGCACGTCCCATAATGCGAACACTTGCTACATGCAAACGGATAGTTATTCCCGATTTATTGATAATCATCAAATCGTTTTCATCTGTTACAGACTTGATTGCAACCAGTTTTCCTGTCTTTTCGGTAATGCTTAAAGTCTTAACACCTTTACCACCGCGATTAGTTTTACGATAGTCTTCAATATCAGAACGTTTTCCGTATCCATTCTCAGAAATAACCATAATAGTTTCTTCCTGCGGATTTTTAATACAGATCATGCCAATTACTTCATCTGTACCGTCTTCATCGAGTGTAATACCACGAACTCCGGTTGCTGTACGTCCCATCTCGCGAACTGCACTTTCATGGAAACGAATAGCACGTCCGTTACGATTAGCAATGACAATCTCATTGTTTCCATTAGTCATACGTACTTCAATTACGCGGTCATCTTCGCGAATTGTTATAGCATTTACACCATTCTGACGCGGACGAGAATACTGTTCAAGCAATGTTTTCTTGATTACTCCATTCTTTGTGCAGAACAATACATAATGACTATTGATAAATTCTGTATCATTCAGATTCTTAACACGCAGATATGCAGTAACAACATCATCAGAATCAATATTCAGCAGATTTTGTATAGCCCGACCTTTCGATGTCTTGTTTCCTTCAGGTATTTCATATACTTTCAGCCAGTAGCACTTACCTTTCTGAGTAAAGAACATCATGGTATTATGCATTGTAGCCGGATAAATATGTTCGATAAAGTCTTCGTCACGAGTTTCACTACCCTTCGACCCTACTCCACCACGGTGCTGTGCACGGAATTCAGACAACGGAGTACGTTTGATATATCCCAAATGAGAAATAGTTATCACCATTTCATCATCGGCATAGAAATCTTCCGGATTGAATTCTTCCGAAGCATATACAATTTCAGAACGTCGCTGATCACCATATTTTTCCTTCACTTCGATAAGTTCATCCTTGATAACCTTTTTACAAAGTTCTTCATTAGTCAGAATTTCTTCAAAGTAGGCAATCTGTTTCATCAGTTCTTCATATTCAGCATGCAACTGATCTTGCAGAAGTCCTGTAAGCTGACGAAGGCGCATTTCTACAATAGCACGCGACTGGACTTCTGTCAACTGGAAGCGATCCATCAAATTTGTGATAGCCTCATTCGGAGTCTTGGCAGCACGTATGATGCGAATTACTTCATCGATATTATCAGAAGCAATTATCAGTCCTTCCAATATATGAGCACGTTCCTTAGCCTTGCGCAAATCGAACTGAGTACGACGAATCACTACTTCATGACGATGCTCAACAAACAAGCGAATCAAGTCTTTCAGATTCAGCAACTTCGGACGACCATGTACCAAGGCAATGTTATTTACGCCGAAAGATGTTTGCAAAGCTGTCATTTTGAACAGCTTGTTCAATACAACGCTGGCATTCGCATCACGTTTTACATCAATTACAATGCGCATACCTTCACGGTCGGACTCATCGTTCACATACGAGATACCTTCTATTTTCTTGTCATTTACCAAAGCTGCTATATTCTCTATCAGCTCCTTCTTATTTACATTATAAGGAATCTCGTTAACGATAATCTTATCGTGTGTAGGATGTGATTCGATTTCCGTCTTGGCACGCATTACCACACGTCCACGCCCGGTTTCATAAGCATCACGCACACCGCTTATACCATAAATATATCCACCAGTCGGGAAATCAGGAGCTTTGATATAATGCATGAGTCCATCTACATCAATATCGTTATTATCAATGTAAGCAACACATGCATCGATTACTTCCGACAAGTTATGAGTCGGCATATTGGTAGCCATACCTACTGCAATACCCGATGCTCCGTTTACGAGAAGATTAGGTATACGTGTAGGCATTACGGTCGGTTCCTGTAATGTATCGTCAAAGTTATTCGTGAAGTCAACAGTCTCTTTATACAAGTCCTGCATCATGTCTTCACCTATTTTCTTCAAACGAGCCTCTGTATAACGCATTGCAGCCGGACTATCCCCGTCTACAGATCCGAAGTTTCCTTGTCCGTCGACCAATGGATAACGCATAGCCCAATCCTGCGCCATACGCACCAATGCACCATACACAGATGAATCTCCGTGCGGATGATATTTACCTAAAACTTCACCTACGATTCTTGCTGCTTTCTTATATGGCTTGTCTGAAGTATTTCCCAGCTCCATCATACCGTATAAGATACGACGATGTACGGGTTTAAAGCCATCTCTTACATCTGGAAGGGCGCGAGCAACGATTACCGACATAGAGTAGTCGATGTACGACTTCTTCATTTCCTCCTCGATGTTGATTTTTATTATTCTGTCTTGTTCTTGCATTGAAACAAAATTAGTTATTATTTAGATCTCTCTGGCTTATTAAAAACCACGCTAAAGTACGACATTTTATTGAAACAGCAAAAAAAAATATAAAGTTTTAGCCATTCCCTACCTCGACCTCGGTTAAAACTATAAACAAACTCAAAGGCTTAACACCAAAGAATTTTACCAGGATAAAAAATCATTGGGAAATATTACCTGCAACGAGTTTTCTTTTTACCAGATCGATATTCCACTGACATAAAAGACAATCTTTCCACATTATACGAAGCAAAAGCGCAACATATCTGGCATGATTTTTGTTAAATAGAAAAAAGAGCATATTATAGTATTATATTTATAATGTATCTTTGCAAAAAGAAATGTTTTGAGGGAGAAAACCAAATTTATGAATAATCCATTTTCACAAAGAATATCCGACGTAATACAGTTTAGTAAAGAAGAAGCAAATCGCCTGCGCAATAATTATATAGGTCCAGAGCATCTGTTGTTGGGGCTTATTCGCGAAGGTGAAGGAAAAGCTGTCCAAATATTGAAAGACTTATACGTAGACCTGGAAATGGTCAAAAAAACGTTGGAAAACGATTTAAGATCATCGGCTGTAACTCCTGAAAATTATTCAGAAGATATTACATTCGATGAGAAAGCATCGAAAATATTAAAAATGAGCATATTGGAGTCGCGCATACTGAAAAGTCCGGCTACCGATACAGAACACATGTTATTAGCAATTATGAGAGAAAATCAAAATAAAGCCTCACATATATTGGAAGAGAATGAGGTTACCTATCAGAAAGTAATGGACAAACTTGTCCCCAAGGCTGAACCGCAAAGCGGACTGGATTTCGGAGAGGATGAAGAAGAGGAAGAGGAAGGCATACGCCGACAGCCAACAGGCAACGGAGAAAGCTCATTCTTCTCACAAGAAGCAAAGCAAACCACTCGCACACAGCAGCAAAAGCCTAACAATGACACTCCTGTACTCGATTCATTCGGTACAGACATGACAAAAGCTGCCTCAGAGGGCAAGCTCGATCCGATTGTCGGCCGTGAAAAAGAGATAGAACGTCTGGCTCAGATATTAAGCCGCCGCAAAAAGAATAATCCGATTTTAATTGGAGAACCAGGAGTCGGAAAATCTGCAATCGTTGAAGGTCTGGCACTGCGCATCATCGAGAAAAAAGTATCACGTATCTTGTTTGATAAACGCGTGATTGCACTCGATATGACGGCTGTAGTGGCTGGAACCAAATACCGCGGACAATTTGAAGAGCGCATCCGTGCAATTCTCAACGAATTGAAGAAGAATCCGAATATCATTCTGTTTATCGATGAAATTCATAACATAGTGGGTGCCGGTTCGGCAGCGGGCTCTATGGATGCCGCCAATATGTTGAAACCAGCGTTGGCACGTGGTGAAATTCAATGTATCGGTGCAACCACTCTCGACGAATACCGTCAGAATATTGAAAAAGACGGTGCTTTGGAGAGACGTTTCCAGAAAGTTATTGTGGAACCGACTACACCGGAGGAAACACTTCAGATTTTGCAAAATATCAAAGAGAAATACGAAGAGCATCATAATGTGACTTATACAGACGAAGCTCTCGAAGCATGTGTCAAATTGACAGACAGATACATTACCGACCGTAATTTCCCTGACAAAGCCATTGACGCTATGGACGAAGCCGGTTCACGTGTACATCTGAAAAACATCACAGTTCCTAAAGAAATAGAACAACAGGAACAGATGATAGATGAAGCACGCACACATAAAAACGAAGCCGTACGTCTGCAAGACTTTGAACTGGCTGCCAGTTTCCGCGATCGGGAGAAGTCATTGATGAGCGAACTCGAAGATATGAAACAGCGTTGGGAGGAAAGTTTGAAGGAAAATCGGGAAACAGTTGACAAAGAGCAGATAGCAGATGTTGTTTCCATGATTTCCGGAATACCTGTACAGCGTATGGCCCAAGCTGAAGGTATCCGACTGAAGGGCATGAAAGAACAATTGCTTGCTAAAGTTATTGCTCAAGACAAAGCCGTAGACACCTTGGTAAAAGCTATCCAGCGTAGTCGTGTAGGCTTGAAAGATCCCAACAAACCTATCGGAACATTCCTTTTCCTGGGGCCTACCGGAGTTGGAAAGACTCATTTGGCAAAAGAACTGGCCAAGCAGATGTTTGGTTCGGCAGACGCTCTTATCCGTATTGATATGAGTGAATATATGGAAAAATTCACCGTTTCACGACTCGTAGGTGCTCCTCCGGGATACGTAGGTTACGAAGAAGGTGGACAGTTGACAGAAAAAGTACGTCGCAAGCCCTACTCTATCGTTTTGTTGGATGAAATAGAAAAAGCACACTCCGATGTATTCAACTTGCTGCTTCAGGTAATGGATGAAGGACGTTTGACTGACAGTTATGGCAGAACTGTTGACTTCAAAAACACAGTGATTATCATGACGTCAAATATCGGAACACGCCAGCTGAAAGAATTCGGCAAGGGAATCGGTTTTGCCGCACAAACCCGTACAGACGATAAGGAGTATTCACGAAGCGTCATAACGAAAGCGTTGAACAAATCGTTTGCTCCGGAATTTATAAACCGACTCGATGAGATTATTACATTCGACCAGCTTGATATCAATGCACTGGAGAAAATCATTGATATTGAACTGAAAGGACTTTACGAACGTATGGAATCTTTAGGTTATAAGCTGGCTATCGATGATGCAGCCAAGCGTTTTGTTGCGTCCAAAGGATATGATGTACAATTCGGCGCACGTCCTTTGAAGCGCTCCATCCAGAATAATCTGGAAGACGGACTGGCAGAACTTATCCTGAATGAAGATCCCCAAGCAGGAGATACTATTCATGTTGGTTTAAACGCTGAAGGAAATGAAATAAAGATGGAAATTGTAAAATAAAGCAATACGATAAGCATTAAAGAAACAGACAAAATGTCAGGCGAAATTCGTCTGGCATTTTTTTTGTCAGTATGCCATCGTAATTTGTTACAAACAAATCAAAATAGTAAAAAATTAAAATATAAGAACTATGCAAAAAGGTAATATTGGGGTAACAACAGAGAACATCTTCCCCATCATTAAGAAATTTTTATATAGCGATCATGAAATATTTCTTCGTGAATTAGTTTCAAATGCAGTCGATGCTACACAAAAACTGAAAACTCTGGCATCTACAGGAGATTTCAAAGGCGAATTAGGCGACCTTACTATCCATGTAAAAATAGATAAGGATACAATTACCATCTCCGATAGAGGTTTAGGACTTACTGCCGAAGAAATAGATAAATATATCAACCAGATTGCCTTCTCTGGAGCTAATGACTTCCTGGAAAAATATAAGAACGATGCAAATGCAATCATCGGACATTTCGGATTAGGTTTCTATTCTGCCTTCATGGTAGCAAAAAAAGTAGAAATAGTAACCCGTTCTTATAAAGAAGATGCCAAAGCTATCAAATGGAGTTGCGACGGAAGTCCTGAGTTTACTCTGGAAGATGCAGAAAGAGATGACAGAGGAACAGATATCATTCTGTACATCGACGACGACTGCAAAGAATTTTTGGAAGAGTCACGTATACAGGGATTGCTTAACAAATACTGTCGTTTCCTGCCGGTTCCGGTTGCTTTCGGAAAGAAGAAAGAATGGAAGGATGGCAAACAGGTAGATACAGAAGAAGACAATATCATCAACAGCTCTTGCCCTATCTGGACTAAAAAGCCAAGCGAACTGAAAGATGAAGATTACAAGAAATTCTACCGCGACTTGTATCCGATGTCGGACGAACCTTTATTTTGGATTCATCTGAATGTAGACTATCCGTTCAACCTGACAGGTGTACTTTACTTCCCTAAGATAAAGAGTAATATCGACTTGCAGAAAAACAAGATACAGTTATACTGCAATCAGGTATATGTTACAGATTCTGTAGAAGGTATCGTACCCGACTTCCTGACATTGCTTCATGGTGTAATCGACTCACCTGATATACCATTGAACGTTTCACGTTCTTACTTGCAGAGTGATTCGAATGTAAAAAAGATTTCTACATACATCACCAAGAAAGTGGCAGACCGTCTGCAATCTATCTTCAAGAACGACCGTAAAGAGTTTGAAAACAAATGGGATGACCTGAAGATTTTCATCAATTACGGTATGCTTACTCAGGAAGATTTCTACGAGAAAGCAAATAAGTTCGCCTTGTTCAAAGATACAGACAGCAAATATTATACTTTCGAAGAATATCAGACTCTGATTAAAGACAATCAGACAGATAAGAACGGTAGTCTGATTTATCTGTATGCCAACAACCTCGACGAACAATATACATACATTGATGCTGCAAAGAACAAAGGCTACAATGTATTGCTGATGGACGGACAATTGGATGTTCCGATGATAAACATGCTGGAACAAAAGTTCGAAAAGAGCCATTTCACACGTGTCGACAGTGATGTAATCGACCGTCTGATTGTCAAAGAAGAACAGAAAGGTGAAGAATTGGCAGATACCAAACGTGAAATTTTGGCAACTGTATTCAACGGCCAGTTACCTAAGGTACAGAAGACAGAGTTCCATGTAGAAACACAAGCTATGGGAGAAACATCCGCTCCTATCATTATAACTCAGGCTGAATATATGCGTCGTATGAAAGAAATGGCCAACATACAGCCGGGAATGAGTTTCTATGGAGAAATGCCTGATATGTTTAATCTGGTTCTTAACAGTGACCACCGACTGATCAAACAGGTATTGGATGATGCAGAAGCTTCCTGCTCAGAAAAGCTGGTTCCTGTAGAATCTGAAATCGCTATGCTGAAGCTTCGCGAAAGCGAACTCCACAAAGCTCACGAAGGTAAGAAGGATGAAGAAATTCCTACAACAGAAAAAGATGAACTGCATGACATCGAGAAGAAACTTGATGAACAGAAAAAACAAAAAGACAGTATCATCAATGAGTATGCTGCAAGCAATAAGGTCGTACATCAGTTGATCGACTTGGCCTTATTACAGAACAACATGCTGAAAGGGGAAGCTCTGACAAACTTCGTAAAACGTAGTATTGACCTGATCTAAAAGCATTCTCTCTCAAAATATCTAACGCCGGATAAGGGCTTCAGCCTTTTATCCGGCGTTTTTTTGTCTATAGATACAATTTTCAATATCAATCTTCTATAAATTCTTCATCTTCTTTTGTCAAAAATATCATGAATTTTTTAAAAAATTTGTACGAAAGTAAGGAAGCTTTGTACAAATTTTCAAAAAACATCAGGTTCTTTTCCGGCAATGTTCTGATTCATCAAAATTATCTATAGCCAAATCTTCCTTAAAAGGACGCAATTTTTCCCTTTTTCTTGAATAGATAAGGAGTTTTTTTCTATCTTTGGTTTTATATCAAAAATAATTCTATTGATGAAAAAAGCATTATATATGTTCTTCCTGCTTTTTGTTCTGACATTCCAGATACAGGCACAAAAAGTTGGTCTTGTATTAAGTGGAGGCGGAGCAAAAGGCCTGACCCACATAGGTATCATCAGGGCATTAGAGGAAAATCACATTCCTATCGACTATATAGCCGGAACATCTATGGGAGCTATTGTGGGTTCGCTATATGCCATGGGGTATTCGCCCGATGATATGGAAAGATTACTGAAATCGGACAGTTTCAAACGATGGTATACGGGAAATATAGAGGAAAAATATATTTACTACTTCAAGAAAAACCCTCCTACTCCTGAATTCTTGAATATCAGGGTTTCTTTAAAAAATCCCCTGCACAAGGTAAAAACGCAGTTTCTTCCTTCCAGTGTAGTAGATCCGTTGCAAATGAACCTGGCCTTTCTCGAGCTCTTCGGTCAGGCTACTGCTGCATGCAACAATGACTTCAACCAGCTTTTTGTGCCTTTCAGATGTGTTGCTTCGGACGTATACAACAAAAGGCCGATGATATTTGAAAAAGGAGATCTGGGAGATGCTGTCCGAGCTTCCATGAGTTTCCCTGCCATGTTCAAACCCATAGAAATAGATTCGACACTGGTTTACGATGGAGGAATCTACAATAATTTCCCCGTAAATGTAATGGTAAACGATTTTCATCCGGATGTCATTATCGGAAGTGTAGTAAGTTCCAACCCGGGAAAGCCTCAGGAGGGAGATATCATGGGACAGCTGGAAAACATGATTATGCAAAAGACTGATTACTCTCTACCCGACTCATTGGGCATTTTGATGACTTTCAAGTACGATAATGTGAATCTGATGGATTTCGACCGCTTTGACGAACTCCACGACATCGGTTACAACCGTACCATACAGCTCATGGATTCTATTAAGGCACGTATCTCACGACGAATCAATTATCGTCAACTGGAGCTGAAACGTATTGCTTACAAGAAAAATATGCCAGAGCTGCGCTTTCGCGAAATCTCGATTACAGGCGGAAACGAGCAGCAAAAGAAATATATTCGCAAAGAGTTCCATTCATCGGATCACGAAATATTCTCTTTGGAAGACTTACGGAAAGGTTACTTCCGTCTGATGTCGGACAATATGATATCAGAAATCATTCCGCATGCAGTATACAATAAAGTTGATACAACGTTTACCCTACACTTAAAAGTAAAGATTGAAGATGACTTATCGCTCCGTGTAGGAGGAAACGTAGGCTCAAACGGTGCTAACCAAATTTATGTAGGAGCTACCTACCACAACTTGAACAACTTCTCAAAAGAAGTTTCGCTAGACGGACAGTTAGGACAAATTTATAACAATTTACAAATAGCAGGACGCATTGATTTCCCTACCCATATTCCAACATCCTTCCGCCTGGTAGGATCAATCTCTTCATTCGATTATTTTAAGCAAGAAAAACTTTTCTCAAAAGGTAATTCTCCTGTTTTCAATAAAAAGAAAGAGAATTTTGTCAAGCTGCTGGTTTCAATGCCTTTCCTTACACGCCAGAAAGCAGAATTCGGCATCGGAATCGGAAAAATACAAGACCTGTATTTCCAGAACAATGTCATTGACTTCAACAATGACAAAAATGATATCAGCAACTACACTATTTTCGGAGGGTCTGTGGCAATGGACGGAAATACACTAAACAGCAGACAATATGCCACAGCAGGACGCAGAGAGAGACTTGTGGCACATATATACACCGGAACGGAATCATATGAAGCAGGATCAACTCCAGACCCGTATAACGGTACATATAATTATGTCCAGTCCTGGCTGCAATTATCCTATGAAATGGAACGATATTATTCGCTTTCCTCCAAATTCGTATTGGGGAACTATATTCGCGCCTACTATTCTTCACGTAATTTCAGCCATAATTATACCGCAACCATGATGCAGGCAGGTGAATTCTCACCTACACCACATAGCAAGATTACGTATAATGAAGCTTTCCGTGCCAATCAGTTCATCGGAGCCGGCATCATGCCTATCTTCCAGATAACACCAGTCTTCCATGCCAGAGCTGAATTTTATGGCTTTGCTCCTATTTTTCCGATAATGCGTGACGAAGAATCGAAAGCATATTACGGTGAGTTATTCAGCAAAATAGAATATATGGGAGAAATTTCACTTGTTGCCAAACTTCCATTCGGAGCGATAAGCGTTTACCTAAATCACTATAGCTCACCGTCAAACAACTGGAATCTTGGCATTACATTGGGCTGGCAGATATTTAATTCACGATTTATCGAATAAAAAACTTAAAAAAAAGAGCGAAAATATTTGGAAGTTTAGCAGAAACTCTATACCTTTGCACCCGTTAAGAAAAAAGACATGGCCGCGTAGCTCAACTGAATAGAGTAGCTGACTACGGATCAGCCGGTTACAG
>ENA-OPSR01000750-OPSR01000750.1-human-gut-metagenome-genome-assembly--contig:-NODE-750-length-11671-cov-2.212293_pt1 | contig 11671 bp, 10 predicted proteins | sample MGYA00241459_ERZ501910 | MGnify/ENA primary metagenome ERZ501910 (study PRJEB25962, sample SAMEA2042504) | human gut metagenome | biome: human gut; feature: human-associated habitat; material: faeces...
CGGAATGTACCGGGTAGTCCAGACTCACAGACAATTTGACGGGCTTGGCGTGGATGTGGCAGGTAAAACCGGTACAGCCGAGAAGCTTCCGCGAGGCAATGGCAAATATCTGGTATCTTTTATCGGCTTCGCGCCGGTGGATGATCCGGCTCTTGTAATTTACGTAGTTGTAGATGAGCCGAATGTAGAGGATCAGGCAAGCAGTACCTATGCACAGTATATTGCTCAGGGAATTCTTTCCGAAGCGCTTCCATATCTGAATGTACAGCCGGATGAGGCTGAGGACGGTGAAGTTCCGACGACAGAACTGTGGGACATCTTTAAAGGAATCAGCGATTCCGCAACAGGATCTGCCGCAGACGGACAGAAAGAAGCAATCTCCGATGAGAACGTTCCAAGCCCGCCGGAAGATGATTCTGAGGACGAAGATACAGAAGATAACAATGATATGCAAAGTGATGGCCTTACAAATGAAGAGGCAGGCCTGGAATAAGATTTCGAATACCCTCTCAGGGAAACGTCATATATTACAATGACAATCTCTGAGGGGGATTTTTTTATGATCCGGACCATGGTTTACCACAGGAAAAAAATCTGGGTGGTTTTTATGATCTGTGCGGTGCTTCTCCTGGGACTTGTGGGGAGGCTTCTGTACCTTATGGGAGCGCAGTCTGAATATTATTCAAAAAAAGCAGATGATCTTCATGAACGGGAACGTGATATCAAAGCGGCCAGGGGGAAAATTCTGGATATCAATGGAACTATTCTGGCAGATAACCGGACAGTCTGTACAGTATCCGTGATACACAGCCAGATTAAAGATCCGGAAAAAGTGATTCAGGTACTTGCCAGAGAGTTATCCATGGATGAAGAAATCATCCGGAAAAAAGTAGAAAAAATTTCTTCTATTGAAAGAATTCGAACAAATGTGGAAAAAACAACCGGAGATGCGATTCGTGAATATGCCCTTGCAGGTGTAAAAGTGGACGAAGATTACAAAAGATATTATCCCTGTGGTTCCCTTGCTTCCAAAGTGCTGGGATTTACAGGGGGTGACAACCAGGGGATCATTGGCCTTGAGGTGAAATATGATGAGATCCTGAAAGGTGAGCCCGGGAAAATTCTCACAGTTACCGATGCACGTGGAGTGGAGATCGACGGGACAGGAGAACGGCGGAAGGAGCCAGTGGCGGGAAATACACTGCGGACCAGTCTGGATGTTAACATCCAGAAATATGTACAGCAGGCGGCTCTGAAAGTGATGGAGGAAAAACAGGCAGAGAGGGTGTCCATTCTTCTCATGAATCCTCAGAATGGAGAAATCTATGCCTGTGTCAATGTTCCGGAATTTGACCTGAACGATCCGTTTACGCTAAACACAGAAGAGACAGAAGGAACGTCTTCAGATGGAAAAAAGAAGCAGGATCTTCTGAACCAGATGTGGAGAAATCCCTGTCTGAACGATACTTATGAACCAGGTTCGACTTTTAAGATTATCACCATGGCAGCGGGACTGGAAGAAGGAGCTGTGTCAACGGAAGATCGTTTTTTCTGCCCGGGGTATAAAGTGGTGGAGGACCGGAGAATCCACTGTGCAAAGAGAACCGGACATGGGGCACAGAACTTTGTGGAGGGCGCACAGAATTCCTGCAACCCGGTGTTTATTGAAGTGGGGCTGCGGCTGGGAGTAGATAATTATTATAAATACTTCAAACAGTTCGGACTTTTGAAAAAAACAGGAATTGATCTTCCGGGAGAAGCCGGAACGATCATGCATAATCCGAAAAATATGGGAGAGGTGGAACTTGCCACGGTATCCTTTGGTCAGTCGTTTCAGATTACGCCGATCCAGCTGGCAACAACGGTCAGTGCGATCATCAACGGCGGAAACCGGATCACGCCCCATTTTGGAATCAGTGTGGAAAGTGTGGATGGAACAGAAGTGCAGACACTGGAATATCCGGTGGAAACCGGGATCGTGTCCGGAGAAACTTCACAGACGGTACGGACAATTCTGGAAACAGTAGTTTCGGAAGGCTCCGGGAAAAATGCAGGGATCGAGGGTTTTTCCATCGGGGGAAAAACAGCTACTTCCCAGACGCTGCCAAGGGGTTCTGGCCGATATATTTCTTCATTCCTGGGTTTTGCACCGGCAGAAGACCCAAAAGTCCTGGCTCTTTGTATTATCCATAATCCTAAAGGTATGTATTATGGAGGGATCATTGCCGCGCCGGTAGTACGGAGCATCTTTGAAAATGTGCTGCCCTATCTTGGAATTGAAAAGACCGTCACGGAAACTCCATCCGGGGAAAACCAGGCAGATGGGGTTGATTAATGAAAGGAAAAGCCTTATACTGTTGAAGAAGTATAAAAAAACGAAAGAATTAGAGGTGTGAGGATGGAGTTTCATGTTGTGATCCCTGTGCTGATCTCATTTGCGATCAGCCTTGTATTAGGACCGATTGTTATCCCTTTTTTAAGAAGACTTAAAATGGGACAGACAGAGAGAGAGCTGGGCGTGCAGTCCCACCTGAAAAAGAACGGTACCCCCACCATGGGCGGAGTGATCTTTCTCATTGCGACAACTGTAACATCACTGTTTTATATCAGAGATTATCCGATGATCATCCCGGTACTTTTCCTGACCCTGGGATTTGGACTGATCGGATTTCTGGATGATTATCTGAAAGTAGTCCTGAAACGTTCAGACGGACTTCTGCCATGGCAGAAAATGGCACTGCAGATTGTTGTGACAGCTGTATTTGCTTTTTATCTTGTAAATTATTCCAACGTATCCCTGACTATGAAGATCCCGTTCTGGAGCGGACATTATCTGAATCTGGGATGGTTTGCGGTTCCGGTACTGTTTTTTGCAGTTATTGGTACAGTAAACGGAGTAAACTTTACCGACGGACTTGACGGACTGGCATCCAGTGTTACCCTGATCGTTGCAGTATTCTTTACCGTTGTTTCCCTTGGAATGAACAGCGGCGTGGAGCCGATCACCTGTGCAGTTGTGGGCAGCCTTATGGGCTTCCTTCTGTTTAATGTATATCCGGCCAAGGTATTTATGGGAGATACCGGTTCTCTGGCACTGGGCGGTTTTGTGGCTGGTGTGGCTTATGCCATGCAGATGCCGCTGTTTATCATCCTGGTGGGACTGATCTATCTTATTGAGGTACTGTCCGTTATGATCCAGGTATCCTATTTCAAGGCAACACACGGAAAAAGAATTTTCAAGATGGCGCCTATCCACCATCATTTTGAGCTTTGCGGGTGGTCCGAGACACGGGTCGTTGCAGTGTTCTCTGTTGTAACTGCCATTATGTGCCTGATCGCTCTCCTGGCATTATAAGGAGGAACAGAAAAATGGATTTAAAAGGAAAAAAAGTTCTCGTTTTCGGAGCCGGAAAAAGTGGCATTGGTGCCGCTGACCTGATTGGAAGTGTAGGAGCACAGCCGATAATCTATGACGGAAATGAAAACCTTGATAAAGAAGCGGTTTTACATAAAACAAACGGAACATACACCCCGGAGATCTGGGCCGGTGCTTTTCCGGAAGGAGAGATGGAAAGTCTTGATCTCGTAGTGTTAAGCCCGGGAGTTCCAACAGATCTTCCACTGGTAAAGAGCTTCTACGAAAAAGGCCTTCCGGTATGGAGTGAGGTAGAACTTGCCTACCGTACAGGAAAAGGCGAGGTTCTTGCAATTACAGGAACCAACGGCAAGACAACAACAACAGCTCTCCTTGGAAAGATTATGGGAGATGCCCGTGAATCTGTATTTGTTGTAGGAAATATCGGAACTGCATATACATCAAAATCACTGGAGATGCGTGAGGATTCTGTAACCGTTGCGGAGATCAGCAGCTTCCAGCTGGAGACTATCGAGCAGTTCCGCCCGAAGGTCAGTGCGATCCTCAACATTACAGAAGATCATCTGAACCGTCATCATACCATGGAAGAATACATCCGTGTAAAAGAGCTGATTACCAAGAATCAGGGACCAGAAGATGTATGTGTCCTGAATTATGAGGATGAAGTCCTCCGTAAATTCGGTGAGAACATCGTTCCGAAGGTGGTATATTTTTCAAGCCTGCGTAAACTGGATCAGGGTATCTATCTGGACGGAGATCAGATCATTCTGAAAACAGAAAAAGAAGAGATCCCGATCGTAAAGACAGGAGAACTTAAGATCCTTGGCCGTCATAATCACGAGAATGTAATGGCTGCAGCAGCCATGGCATATTATGCGGGAGTTTCTGTGGAAAGCATCCACAAGAGCGTATGCGAGTTTGTGGCAGTTCCTCACAGAATCGAGTATGTAACAGAGAAGAACGGCGTTGCCTATTACAACGATTCCAAGGGAACCAACCCGGATGCAGCCATCAAGGGAATTCAGGCTATGAACCGTCCGACTCTTCTGATCGGCGGTGGCTATGACAAGGAATCCAGCTATGACGAGTGGATAGAATCCTTCGACGGAAAAGTCCGTTATCTTGTTCTCATTGGCCAGACAAAAGAAAAGATCAAAGCAGCGGCAGAACGTCTTGGATTTACAGACATCATCCTCTGTGAGGATCTGAAAGAAGCAGTTCAGATTTGTGCGGAAAAAGCAAATCCAGGAGATGCGGTTCTTCTTTCACCGGCCTGTGCAAGCTGGGGACAGTTTGATAACTACGAACAGCGTGGCGACATGTTCAAGGAATATGTGAAAGCACTGTAATAATCCGAAAAATACATACATAAGCTGAAATAAAGACCACTGTGGAGGCCACAGCATGAAGGCAGAACAGAAACAGACCGGAAAGACTGATACCGTTCTCTGGGTTCTGGTTCTGATCCTTGTTGTGTTTGGCCTGGGGGCGCTTTTTTCGGCAAGCGAATATAATGGCAGAGTGCGTTTTCACGACTCTGCCTATTATTTTAAGAAGCAGCTCTTTGCCACGGCACTGGGGCTGCTTGTTATGTATCTGGCATCAAGGGTGGATTACCGCATTCCTGTGAAGCTGGCACCGGGCGCATATATTCTTTCACTTTTTCTCTCTACGGCAGTGCTGCTTTTCGGACAGGAGATTAACGGGTCGAAGCGGTGGCTGAACCTTGGGCCGCTGTCATTTCAGCCATCGGAGTATTCCAAGGTTGCGGTAATCCTTTTTCTCGTATGGCAGATCAGCCGGACAAAAAGCAAGACAACGGGGTTCTGGTTTATGTGCAGGACGATGACCCTGCTCCCGGTAGTTGGCCTGGTAGGTTCCAATAATTTAAGTACGGCGGTGATCATTCTAGGAATCGGTGTGATGCTGATCTTTGTGGCCAATCCCAGGTATCTACAGTTTCTCGCGCTTGGAGGTGCGGGGATAGGATTTATTGCGGTTTTTCTTGCTGCGGAAAGTTACCGCCTGGAGCGTCTGGCGATTTGGAGGGATCCGGAAAAATATGAAAAAGGATTTCAGACCATACAGGGTCTGTATGCCATAGGAAGCGGAGGGATTTTTGGCAAAGGTTTCGGGAACAGTCTGCAGAAGCTGGGATTTGTACCGGAAGCCCAGAATGATATGATTTTTTCCATTGTGTGTGAAGAGACGGGAATTCTGGGGGCTTTTCTGGTACTTTTTCTGTTTGGGCTTCTGATCTGGAGGCTTTGTATGCTGGCACTGAACTGCCGGGATCTTAAGGGGACACTTCTATGCGCCGGAATCATGGCACATATGTCGATCCAGGTAGTCCTGAATGTTGCGGTTGTAACAAATACGATTCCCAATACCGGGATTACATTGCCGTTTATCAGTTATGGCGGAACTTCCGTTGTTTTTCTTCTGGGGGAGATGGGGCTGGCTTTAAGTGTCAGCAGTCACAGACATGGAAGAATCACATAGAATAAAAAGTAAGAGGCCCTTTTAGGAGTGGAAGACTTGAATGAGATCGATGAGATCGTCGTAACCGGAGGCAGGCCGCTGCATGGGACTGTGCGGATCCAGGGGTCAAAAAATACGGCACTTCCGGTTATGGCGGCGGCCCTTTTAAGCTCCGGGACCAGTGTACTGCGGGAGTGTCCGAAGATCACAGATGTATTTTTGATGGAAAAAATCCTCCGGGAGCTGGGCGCGGAAACCTGGTGGGAGGATCATGACCTTTATCTGGACTGCAGTCATGCGGACGGTACCGTGATACCGGAATATTTTTCCGGAAAAATGCGTTCTTCTGTGATTCTGCTGGGGGCAATGCTTGGACGGAATGGGAAAGCACGGACCGGTTATCCGGGCGGATGTGTCATTGGCAAACGTCCGGTGGATCTTCATATACAGGTTTTACAGAAGCTTGGTGCCAGAATCGTGGAAAACGGGAATGAGATTCAGGCAACCTGTGGAAAACTGAAAGGAGCGGAAGTGATTTTTCCCAAAAGCAGCGTGGGAGCCACAGAACAGGGAATTCTGGCAGCCGTTCTTGCAGAGGGAAAAACCGTTTTTACGGGATGTGCCCGCGAACCGGAAATTACCTGGCTGTGTCAGTATCTGACAGGGATGGGGGCAAAGATTGAAATTCTGGAAAATGGAAGTATCTGTATCGAAGGTGTAAAGAAACTGCATCCCGGCAGCGGGACGATTCCCCCGGACCGTATTGTTGCCGGAACCTATCTTATGGCAGCGGCGGCCACCAGAGGAGAGATCATTCTGGAAAATCCGCCGATCGATGAAATGCATGCAATCCTGGAAGTATATCGGAAAATGGGTGGACAATGTCACCGGATAGGTGGTAAACTAATAGTCAACGGAAAAAATGCAGGTTTTCCTCTTGAACTTCTGGAGACAGACGTTTACCCGGGATTTCCTACAGATCTGCAGTCTCCTGCGATGGCAGTGCTGGTCACGATTCCGGGGGTAAGCAGAATCCGTGAGAAGATTTTTGAAGACAGATATAAATTGGCTTCATGGCTCTGTCATATGGGAGCGAAGATTGTGATCCGGGATGGAATGGCTGTGGTACACGGAGGTTATCCACTTCGGGGATGCATCGTGGAAGCAGAGGAACTCCGCGGAGGTGCGGCACTTGTGATCGCGGCGACGAATGACAAAAAGACAAATGAAGACATCTATGCGATTGCAGCAGAAGGGGTTACCAGGATCAGAGGCTGCTCCTTTATTGAAAGAGGTTATGAACATATCTGTGAAGATTTGACTGCGCTTGGCGGTCTGCTGATAAAGGACAGAGGAACTTTATGAAAAAATCCAAAAAAAATTCGCTGGCAGCAGCCGGAATGATTCTGGTTCTGCTGCTGGCAGGTGTTATTTTCTTTTTTACTTATTATCAGGTTGATGAAGTACAGGTGATGGGAAGTAGCCATTATTCTGAGAAACAGATCAAGAAGATGGTCCTTCGGGGGCCGCTGGCATCCAATTCTGTTCTGGCACCCCTTCTTTACACCAAACAGAATACAAAAGATGTTCCTTTTGTGGATGGTTATACAGTGACCAGACTTAACCGTCACACCATTTGTGTCAGTGTGAAGGAGAAGGATATTGTCGGCTGTATTCCTTATCTGGACAGTTACATTTACTTTGACAGAAATGGAGTTTTTGTGGAAGGTTCCACAGAACGCAATGAGAAGATTCCGTTTTTTGACGGAATTAAAGTAAAAAAAGTAATTCTCAATGAGAAGCTTCCTATTAAGGATGAGACTGTGATGAACACAGCGGTGGCTCTGTCTACTATTTTTTCAAAAAATGACAAGGTTCCGGATCATATTGAATTCGGAGATGACGGGCAGATCAGCCTGGTTTACGGAGATATTACGGTCAAGCTTGGAAAGGACGAGTATCTGGAAGACAAAATGACCAGGGTACTTGCCATTCTTCCGCTGATTTCCGGAAAAAAAGGAATTCTCCACGCTGAAAATGTAAATGATAATTCCAAGACCATAACACTGGAGCAGGAACAGGATGAGAATCAGAATTCCGAAGAAACCTGGACAGGCGGTTATGATGAGGAAGGAAATTACACAGGCGAGGGCGAATACGACGAAAATGGCAATTATGTAGGGCCGAAGCCTCAGAGTGATCTGGAATATGCAAAGGAAAAATGGATCGGCGGATATGACGAAGAAGGTGACTACACAGGAAGCGGTGAGTATGACGCCAACGGTAATTATGTCGGAGAAGCACCTACGGAAGAGAGTATGGCTGCCAAGGGAAACTGGAAAGGTGGATACCGTGAGGATGGCGGTTATGATGGAACCAGCGAATATGACCGTGACGGTAATTATGTAGGAACACTTGAGGATTATCTGGCATCAGAAGAAGGTAACGGAGACGGGACAGATTCTGCGAATGCAGACTCTGGAAATGCGGATTCCGAAAGCGCAGATACCGGAAGTTCCGATTCTCAGAATACGAATTCAGAGGATTCCGAAAACGGAGATTACACTTCGGATGGAAGTACGGATAATATGGATGAGGATACTGATACAGAAACGGATTACAATAGTGATTATGGTGATGGATCTGATAATTATGACGAAAATCAGGACGGAGATTACAGTGATGCGTCCGATTACCAGTGAAGATAAAAAAATCCTTTCTTATATAAATACCAGTATTTGGGCATTTTGCCAGAGATTGTTTTGCAAATGTTTCTGTTAATAGAAACAGTGCCGAAATTTAGTGAAAAAAGTATAAAAAAACAAAATTAGTGGTTGATTAATTACCGAAAAAAATATATGATATAACTATGTGTATATGTAGCTTGGAATAGATTATTACACTGAATCGGATATCAGGTAGAAATAAAGGAGGAAGTACATTGTTAGAGATAATGACGAATGAGGCTGAGTCTTCTGCGAAGATTATTGTAATTGGAGTAGGCGGCGCAGGTAATAATGCAGTAAACAGAATGGTGGAAGAGGCCATTGGAGGAGTTGAGTTTGTAGGTGTCAATACCGATAAACAGGCTCTGACACTGTGTAAAGCTCCGACTGTACTTCAGATTGGTGAGAAAATTACGAAAGGTCTTGGCGCCGGTGCACAGCCGGAAGTTGGACAGAAGGCAGCTGAGGAGAGCATTGAAGAAGTTAAGAAGATCATTGAGGGAGCTGACATGGTTTTCGTTACCTGTGGTATGGGTGGCGGAACCGGAACCGGAGCTGCTCCTGTGATCGCCGGTGCGGCAAAAGAGATGGGTATCCTGACTGTCGGTGTTGTTACCAAGCCTTTCCGTTTTGAAGCTAAGACTCGTATGAATAATGCACTTGCGGGAATCGAGAATCTGAAGAAAGCAGTTGACACTTTAATTGTCATCCCGAATGACAAGTTACTTGAGATCGTTGACAGAAGAACAACCATGCCGGAAGCACTGCGTAAGGCTGATGAGGTTCTTCAGCAGGCAGTACAGGGTATCACAGACCTGATCAATCTGCCGGCACTGATCAACCTTGACTTTGCAGACGTACAGACTGTTATGACAGACAAGGGAATCGCTCACATCGGTATCGGTGAGGCAAGAGGTGATGACAAGGCTATGGAGGCTGTACAGCAGGCGGTATCTTCTCCGCTTCTTGAGACAACCATTAAGGGCGCTACGCATGTGATCATCAATATTTCCGGAGATATTTCTCTTATGGATGCCAACGATGCGGCAAGTTATGTTCAGGAACTTACAGGTGAGGATGCGAATATTATCTTTGGTGCCATGTATGATGATTCTGTTGCAGATTATGCAAGGATTACAGTTATTGCAACAGGTCTTACAGACAATAACCTTCAGAATACACCATTTGGAAACAGAGCTTCCAATTCTGTATTCGGAGCAGCCAAGAAGACAAGCCCGTCACCGGCAAGCAGCATGAATCTTAATATGCCGAGCTTCAGTCTGCCAACTATGAATTCCACACAGTTTGGTACTAAGGCACCGACAAGCACTGTTCAGAAAAAAGATATCCAGATTCCGGATTTTCTTAAGAACAGATAATAAATGAACATAATAAAATCCGGCAGAGGATCCATCTGGAATCCTGCCGGATTTTTTGGCTTTCAGTTCAGAATATCAGCATTTACAGCTGAAAGTATCACATTTTGTATCACAGCAGCGATGTGCATTATCACCGGATACATTGATGGAAGCTGCGGTACATTTGCAGTGCTCATTGTAGGTACAGTTGTGTGCTTTGCAGTCGATGTTAATGGTTTCACATCCACAACCGGAATCAGCAGCATTTGTTGCAGAATCTTCTTTCTGATCGCGGAAACTTTCACAGGCGGTATCATCTGCATAACGTGCATCTGCGCCTTCCACATTAATGGCACCTTTGGAACAGAGAGAATCTTTGTTATAGTAGCAGTTGTGTGCGGAACATTTAAGGATTGTCATAAAAGTGTCCTCCTGATAAATATGATTTTACCGGAAACCGTCAGCTGTCGGACTTTGAACATCTGATCAATGGTCCATGTTACAGTCTGTCTTATCGGATTCCGATGTTGGATAGTATGCCCGGAAAAAGAAAAACTCATACGCACAAATAAATACATAATAATATAAAAAAACAGTTGACAAACAGAAGATACCATGGTATTCTCTTAAAGTACGTAGCGAAAAGAAAGCAGAGTTCACTCTCACCTCAGCGCTGAAGATAAGCGACTCAGGTCAATATTGCACAGTACTGCGAACGGAGAGACTATCAGTTCGCAGGTGTAATTTTGAAGTGTGGACATCTGTCTGCGCTTTTTTTGTGCAGGAAGAAATCCCGGCACAGTATTGAGAAAGAAAAAATTAATTCTATCATGTTCATGGAGGTGTACAACAATTAGCGGTTTAATGATTAACGAACAGATCAGAGACAGAGAGGTACGCTTAATTGGTCCGGACGGAGCTCAGCTTGGAATCGTGTCCGCCAGAGAAGCGATGGCGAAAGCACAGGAGGCAGGACTTGACCTTGTAAAGATTGCCCCACAGGCGAAGCCGCCAGTATGTAAGATCATTGATTACGGTAAATACCGTTACGAACTTGCAAGAAAAGAAAAAGAGGCCAGAAAAAAGCAGAAAACCATCGATGTCAAAGAAGTGCGTCTTTCCCCGAACATTGATACGAATGATTTAAAGACGAAGGTAAATGCAGCAAGAAAGTTCCTTAGCAAGGGCGACAGAGTTAAGGTTACACTTCGTTTCCGCGGAAGAGAGATGGCACATATGTCCAGCAGCAAACATGTGCTTGACGACTTCGCAGATCTTCTGTCCGATATAGCGACTGTAGAGAAGGCTCCGAAGGTAGAAGGCAGAAGCATGACCATGTTTCTGACTGAGAAACGGTAGATATCTCAGTCTTCACGGCAACAGCCGGGCAGAACGGGATGTTATATAAAATTTAGAAGTACCAAATCAAGGAGGAATTCATAATGCCAAAAATTAAAACTTGCAGAGCAGCAGCAAAGCGCTTTAAAAAAACAGGTACAGGAAAATTAGTAAGAAATAAAGCCTACAAGAGCCATATCCTTACAAAGAAATCTCAGAAGAGAAAGAGAAATCTGAGAAAAGCTACTGTTGTTGATTCTACAAACCTTAAGAACATTAAGAAAGCACTGCCTTATTTATAATAATAAGCAGCAGATGATATTGGAAGACGAACAGGAGGAAATAAGAAATGGCAAGAATTAAAGGCGGATTAAACGCAAAGAAAAGACATA
>ENA-OPSR01000755-OPSR01000755.1-human-gut-metagenome-genome-assembly--contig:-NODE-755-length-11646-cov-2.517384_pt1 | contig 11646 bp, 9 predicted proteins | sample MGYA00241459_ERZ501910 | MGnify/ENA primary metagenome ERZ501910 (study PRJEB25962, sample SAMEA2042504) | human gut metagenome | biome: human gut; feature: human-associated habitat; material: faeces...
CAGCCGTTATTCCCGTCTACGCCAAAGGCTATGCGGTGAAACATCTGCCGGGGAATGTGCGTCTGGTGGACATACACGACCCTCAAAAAGAAGAGGGGAATACCTTTCGGTATGCTTTGGTTCCGAGGGGTACGAAGCCTGCCGGTATTCCTGCCGATTATACCGTGATAGAAACTCCGGTGAAGCATGTTATCTGCATGACTTCCCTGCAACTCTCCAACTTTATCCGGTTGGATGCCTGCGATTATGTGGTGGGCATTACCAGTACCCGCCATCTTTTCAATAAGGAGATGAACGGGCGTCTGAAGGCGGGCAAGACATCCAAAATCGGGATTGAGGGGAACTTCGATAACGAGGTGATTATGAGCATTAATCCCGATGTTATCTTTATCTCTCCTTTCAAACGGGGCGGATATGACGCCATGTGCGAAACAGGCATTCCGCTGGTGCCGCACTTGGGATATAAGGAAATGACTCCGTTGGGGCAGGCTGAATGGATAAAGTTCATCGGTATGTTCATCGGTCGGGAAGCAGAGGCGAATGCCCGTTTTGCCGAGATAGAGAAGCGGTATAACGAGCTGAAAGAATTGGCTGCCGGTGTAAAAAAGCGTCCTGTGGTGTTCAGCGGTGAAATGCGTGGCGGCAACTGGTATGCAGTAGGCGGAAAGAGTTTCCTTGCCGAACTGTTCCGGGATGCCGGTGCAGACTATTTCCTGAAAGGCGATCCGCGTTCGGGCGGTGTGACACTGGATTTCGAGACGGTGTACAGTAGGGCGGAGAGTGCCGACTATTGGCGCATTGTCAACAGTTACGACGGAACATTCTCTTACGATGCCTTGAAGTCTTTGGACCCTCGTTATGCCGACTTTCGCGCTTTTCGCGAGAAAGGAGTAATCTATTGCAATATGCGTGAGAAACCCTTCTATGAGAGTATGCCCATGCAGCCTGAGGTAGTATTGGAAGATTTGATTCATGCTTTTCATCCCGACCTGCTGCCCGATTATAAACCCACTTATTACGAGCGACTGAACTAATGAAAAGACCTGCATTGCCGTTGATGCTCCTTATACTGGCATCCATCTTCCTGCTCTTTTTGCTGAACCTGCTGTTGGGTTCCGTCCATATCCCGTTTGGCAAGATATGGGAATTGCTGTGGGGGACAGGAGCGGCTTCCAATCCCGATACGATGAGCAACCAGGAAGTTATCTGGAGCAATATCCTTTGGAAAAGCCGTGTGCCGCAGGCCTTGACGGCATTGGTGGCGGGAGCGGGGCTTTCGGTCAGCGGTTTGCAGATGCAGACGGTGTTCCGTAATCCGCTGGCAGGACCTTCGGTGCTGGGCATCAGTTCGGGAGCGAGCCTGGGAGTGGCTTGTGTGGTACTGCTGTCCGGTGCTATGGGCGGTGTGGCACTGAGCCGTTTGGGGTATATGGGAGAGGTGGCGTTGTCCGTGGCTGCCATTATCGGGGCATTGTCGGTCATGGCGCTGATTGTCTACGTCTCCCAAAAAGTAAAGGGGAATGTAACGCTGCTCATTATCGGTGTGATGATAGGTTATGTGGCAAGTGCCGTTATCGGTGTATTGAAATATTTCAGTGTGGAAGAGGATATACGGGCGTACGTTATCTGGGGGCTGGGCAGTTTTGCACGTGTCTCCGGCGATCAGATGCTGCTGTTTGTCTGTATCATGGCGGTGTTGCTGCCCTTGTCGTTCCTGCTGATAAAGACCATGAACCTGTTGTTGTTGGGCGACGGTTATGCACGTAACTTAGGATTGAATATCAACGGGCGCGCCTGTTCGTCATATCCTGTTCCGGAGTGCTGGTGGCCATTGTCACCGCCTACTGCGGTCCTATTATGTTTATCGGGTTGGCAGTGCCTCATTTATGCCGCGCCATTTTTCACACGTCCGACCATCGCATATTGATGCCCGCTACCCTGCTGGTAGGTGCAGCCTTGGCGTTGGTGTGTAACCTGATAGCCCGCATGCCGGGATTCGAAGGAGCGTTGCCCGTTAATTCGGTGACTGCGCTGGTAGGTGCGCCGGTGGTTGCATCCGTGCTTTTCAGAAAGAGAAAAGGGGAGTTGAACGAATAAAATATCAAGTATATTGAACTCTAATATTACATATAACATTGAAGAACGAGACTATACATATCGAGAATCTTTCTATCGGCTATCCCGGTAAGAGTGATGTGAAGGTAGTGGCGGACGGCATCTGTGCAGGCATCAACAGTGGCGAGCTGACCTGCCTGCTGGGTGCTAACGGAGTGGGTAAGTCCACACTGCTCCGCACCCTGTCCGCTTTCCAGCCCAAACTGGGTGGAGAGATACGTATTCAAGGCAAGGAGATTGAGTCCTATACCGACAAGCAACTGTCGCGCGTTATCAGCGTAGTGCTGACAGAGAAATGCGACATCCGCAATATGTCCGTTACGGAATTGATAGGATTGGGACGCAGTCCCTATACGGGCTTTTGGGGTACGCTTACCAAAGAGGACAGGCAGGTGGTGGAGCGAGCCGTTGCTCTGGTAGGTATTCCTCACCTTGCGCATCGGATGGTACATACGTTAAGTGACGGTGAGCGCCAGAAAGTCATGATAGCCAAAGCGCTTGCCCAGGAAACTCCCGTGATTTATCTGGATGAACCTACAGCCTTTCTTGATTTTCCCAGCAAAGTGGAAATGATGCAACTGCTGCACCACCTCAGCCGCCAGACGGACAAGACCATTTTCCTCTCTACACACGACCTCGAACTGGCTTTGCAGATAGCCGACAAAATCTGGCTTATGGACAAGGCGAACGGCGTCACCATCGGTACTCCCGAGGACCTTGCTCTGAACGGCAGCCTTAGCAGCTTTTTCGCCCGTAAAGGTATCGTGTTTGATTTGGAAACCGGATTGTTCCGTGTAGATAATGAATATACCATGCAGATACGTTTGTCAGGGCATGGGCAGAGATACGCCATGGTGCGTAAGGCATTGCAGCGTAACGGCATCCTTGCCAACCGCAACGTGGAGTCGGAAACCTACATCGAAACGGGCGATTTGAAAGGCGGCGGCGCTTTTGTCCTGCATCGTCCCGGTGAAGAACCGATATGTCTCACCAGCATCGAGGATTTATTGGCGAAGCTCCACGAAATCTCATTTTGAGTAAGAAAGTGTCGGGCACGAACCCTACGGGCAGTATTCCTTTATCGGAACTTATATCCTACGGTGAAGAATGAAGCAAAGTTTCGTGGCAGGTAATTATGGAATTCTTCCGTGTCTATTACCTGCCTTAGTTGCTGGTTGATCTTTACCAATCCCACTTGTGCCTCTGCACCGATAATGAGCCTGCGGTATTCAAATGTGATTCCCACGATGATACCGCCGTCCAGCCGCCTGTTTCCGGCATTATTCTCCAATACGTTGCCGAAAGTATCTATCTTGAAAAGCCGGTTCCCGCTGGAAGAACCGGCGTCGTGATAATACGGGATGCTGCCGGATGTCTTCCCGCCCACGCCGCAGGCAATGTACGGACCGGCATTCAGCGAGGCATGGTAATCTTTTCCCAATGGCAACCTTGCAGCTATTCTGATAGGTATCTGCAAGTATAGCTCGTTCATCTTGGCGTTCTTCACATAGTCCATATCATCCTTGCCGCCTATGGATACAAACTCCAAAGCAGATTGCAAGACCCAGGTCTTGTTCAGTGCGTATTTCGCGCCTATCCCCGCTTTGCAGGCTATTCGCGTATCACAGCAAGAGTGCTTTCCGTAGAGGCGGGAAGTTCCGATTCCCGCCTCTGCATAAAAGGAGAGAGGAGATTGTGCCTGTGCGGTCGATACGGCAATCGCCATGTACATTATCATCAATGCCTTTTTCATACATATATTTTTCCGTCTTCGCTGATTAATAAAATCGTGAGTTCTCCATCGGGCAGCAGGGGAGCGCAGCATTGTTTGCAATGCTCTGTCAGCAGTTTGGAGAATGTCTCCAGTTTTTCCGCAGGGATAATATCCCATAGTTCCCGTGCCAGATTCATATTCCGGATAGCGGTCAATACATCTTCGTTGCATCCTGTCCGGTGCGCTATGTCCTGAATGAACTCCTTGTTCATCGTCACTTTCTTGCTATGGGTATCGAGGTGACCTTCCGCCAGTTTCACGGCTTTGCCTATCATTACTCCCAGCGTGACACGGGGTAGTTTCAGCTTATCGGCAATCTTCAGCGTCTCGCCGATGAAGTTGCCGTAATGGACAAAGGCCTGTGCCGGCAGTTCGGGATAATAAGCCTTGATGTACCGTTCGCTCTTTGCTCCGGAGCTGATAACTATACGCGGGCTGCCTGTGGCGCATGCCACTTCCATCGACTTTCGGATGGAGCTTATAAAAGCTTCGCTGGAGAACGGCTTCACAATGCCTGATGTGCCGATGATGGATATTCCCCCTTCTATGCCCAGACGCGGATTGAAAGTACGCTTGGCTATTTCCTCTCCGCCGGGTACGGAGATGGTCACAACAATGGGATCGCTCATTTTAGGCATGCCGACGTAGTCGAGGTACATCCTTACATTGTCTTCTATCATCTTGCGTGGCGTGGGGTTAATGGCAGGCGCTCCCAATTCCAATCCTAATCCCGGCATGGTGACGATGCCTATTCCTTCTCCGCCGGCAATGATGATATTAAAATCTTTTTGCGATGTTTCATCGTTGTTTTCATCTATATCGATCGGAAGAATGATATCCGCCTTTATCCGCATTCCATTGGTAATGTCGGGGTCATCTCCGGCGTCTTTTATGACGCTGGCTTCCGACTCCACTATCCAATTGTTGTTTATGGAACTGGAACGGGGATATCTCTGCTGCGGCTCTACAGGAACATCTATCAATTCTCCGTTGGGTAGGATTACTGCAAACTCCGGGGGACGGGGAGTTCCCTGAATGTTGAATATATCCCATATCGCAGCCGCAGCTGCGGCTGCTGCGCATGTTCCCGTAGTGAGTCCGCTGCGCAGGGGGTAGAAGCCGGGATAGTATTGCTCTACCGTTCTACGTAGGCCGTATTTCCCGTTTACGGACAAGAAGTTGGGGTGAAGCGGCGGGCGCTTTATTACAAAGATGCGAATGCCCAGTTCCTGAGCTGCTTTTAGTTTTTCGGAAAATCCGCCGGAAGCACCGCTCTCTTTGAGGATGACAGCTTCGGGGCGTATTTGCTGCATCAATAGGCGTTCGTCTTCTCCGGTATGGTAGTAACGTAAATATTCTTCGGGGAATCCCTGGTTTCTCGCTGATTCGCGCGAACTTTCACGGTCGAGAATACGGAAATAGCAACGGCTGCTTTCCATCCATAGAGCTTTCAGTTTGCTTATGCTGTTTACTCCCGTCAGTGCCAGTATTATATAGACTTCTTCCTTTTTTATTTGGCGGATAGCGTCTTCATAATTGTCGCACCATACAATGCCTTCATTATTCTCTATACGGGGGTAAATGCGTTCATAACGGATGACCGGAATCTGAAGTATGTCAGCAGTTTCACTGACGTTCCTGTGCAGCTCTTCGGCAAAAGGGTGCGCTGCGTCTATCAGCAGCGAGATGTTCTCTTTACGGCAGAAAGACTCCAGACTATCTTTATCCATGCCACCTTGCAGGCGGATGCCGTTATGCAGAGGAACTTCTTGTTCATTGCCCTTGGTTGAATAATAGAAGGGCTTTCCAGCTTCCTCAAGTGTTTGGACAGCTATGCGTCCTTCGGTTGTACCGCCTAATACTAATATCATTTTTTATTTTCTGAATAAGTGTTTGAATTCGTGTGCATACAGTCGCGACAGTCCTTTGCGATTGCCGATAGCCTCGCCTACGACAATCATGGTTGTCAGGGTCAGGTTATTTTCTTTTACTATCCGTGCAAGGTCTTTCAGCTCTCCCCGGAAGATGCGTTCGTCCGGCCAGGTGAGGTGATAGCATACGGCTACGGGGGTTGTTTCGGGATACTCCTGCAGAAGTTCCGCCTGCACTTGTTCTGCAATGCTTGCGCTAAGGAAGATACACATGGTGCTTTGCGAGCGTGCCATGAGATGTAGTTTTTCCCGTTCGGGCATGGGTGTCCGTCCTTCGCCGCGGGTCAGTATGATGCTCTGTACTTTCTCCGGGATGGTGAACTGCGACTTTAAAGCCGCCGCTGCTGCCTGAAAAGAAGATATGCCCGGAGTGATATGATAACTCATGCCGTATCGGTCGAAGTAGTTCATCTGTTCCTGTATCGCACCATAGATGCAGGGGTCACCCGTATGCAGGCGTACGATGAACTTTCCTTGGTCGTAGAACTCTTTCATCAGTGCAAACTGTTCTTCCAAATCCATGGAAGCGGAGCTGCGGACTGTTGCGCCCGGTTTGGCGCAAAGTGTCAGTTCACGGGGCACGAGGCTGCCTGCATAGAGGATGAGGTCTGCCTTTTCCAGCATCGCCCGTCCTCGCACGGAGATAAGGTCAGGGTCGCCGGGACCTGCACCTACAATCTCGATGTGCCCCCGGCGCTGGGCGCAGATGTCCAGGGTGGCGGCTACCGTATAGTTCTCGCCTTTGCGTTTCGGCATTATCAGTTGGCTATTTCCGGAGGACAGCAATGCGGCTGCCTCGCTTACACTGGGCGTACCCATGTGCTTCATCACTGTTTTGCTGGGGTGGGGCACGTCCATTGTCGCCAGTTCCTCGGCCGTATAGAAGAAGACTTCGTATTCCTTTTGGAGCGATTTCACTACCGGTTCGTCACGCTTGACGTTAATCGTAGATATGGTTATGATGGATTGCGGGGAGATGTTGTACTCTTCCAGCTTTTCTATAATGCCTTTCACAACTTTTCTCGTGGGGCTTGCCTGCCGGGCAAGTCCGATGCCGACGTGCACCACGCGCGGCACATAGCAGATGGACGGTATGTCCTTTATATAATGTATTCGCGGAGAGACGATCAGTACCAGCTTGAAGCGGGATAATTTGATGTCTTTCATCTGATAGAACACCTCTACATGAGGGGGAAGGTTCGCTTCCATCCAGTCGGTTCCTTTGTCGCGGATTTCCAACAGCAATGCGGTAGGCTGTCCGGTTACAAAAAGGCTGATAGCCTCGTTCATGCACGCCTTCATCTGGTCGTCGGGAGTTTGGGTAAGCCCTGCCAGCAGGTGGGTGGAAGGGCTCACACAGATGGTCGGAGACCAGCCGAAGCGTTGGGGCAGTTTGTCCAATGCCCACAGTCCGGTAAGGTCGCTTTGAGTGGTTATCACGGGTTCGGCTCCCAATGCACCGGCCACTGCCTCGGTCAGTTCGTTGGCTCCGCCGATATGTCCGGAAAGGACGGAAATGGCATGTTTACCTGTGCTGTCCACGCAAATTACGGCAGGGTCTGTGTACTTGTCCTTCACGCAAGGGGCGATGGAACGTACGCAGATGCCTAAGGCTCCGATAAAGATAAACGCGTCGTAACGATTGAAATTCTTGACAGTGAAACTGCCGGTCGATTCGATGTGCGTAAATCCGCTTTCATAGCGGGGAGTGAAAATCTCCGCTTCGGGAAATTCTTTGAGCAACAGCCGGGCGGAAGCCATTCCGGTTTCCGAAACGAGCATGATGGCCGTCTTTATGTGGGATGTTTCTGTTTTCATACAGGTTATTTGTTTTTATAATGAATATAGCTTGTCTTGTTATTTTATGAAAGTGTTGCTTTCATGATTTCAATAGGGTTATAATCATTCAGTGCGATGCGTGCTGACGGATGCAGTATCAGCCCGGCGGCTCCGGCTCCTTCCATGAATGCTTTTTTACTGTCTGCCGATACGGAGTTAAAAACGATACAACCGTCGGGCTGTAACACTTCCTTTATCTTCATCAGCATTTCCGGCAGATGTCCGCCGTGCCCGCCTATGAAGACGGCATCGGGACGGGGGAGAGTATCGGTCGCTGTTTGCAGGAAATCGCCTGTGATTGCCGTAATGCCCGGCGTACCGAAGCGGCGGCTGTTGATATTCATCAGTTCTTCGCCCTCGGCACGTACCTCAAAGGAAACGACCGTGAGGTGAGGGAATTGCAGCCGGGCTTCAATGGAAACCGACCCGGTGCAGAAACCGACATCCCAGAATACACGGCGGCGGTTCAGTTCCAGCGCTTGTAACGTAAGCAGGCGGATAGGTGCTTTGGTTATCATACGGGTACGTCCATCCAAATGTGCGAATTGTTCGTCGGGGATACCAAAAGGGCGGGCTTCGGGAAAAGAGGTGGCGCAAAGCAACAGGTTGTTGGGATGCTCGAATCCGCCTTGCGTTGCTTCCTGTAGTGTCATGTGGCGGATGCGTTCTTTTTCGGGGTTGCCAAGATGCTCGCCTACATACATGGTGTAACGGTTGTATCCGTATTCCAGCATGCGGGCTGCGATTGTGGCGGGCGTATGTTCCCGGTCGGTAAGGATGCCTATCTTGGGAGCGCGTTCAATCAGGGCGCGGTCGAATTCATGCCAGGGACGTCCCGTCAGCGAAACGGTTCGCATATCGTCATAAGGCATTACGAGGCGGTGTGCTAATGTTTGGAGAGAATTGAAAGAGGGGTATAGCTTGATTTCAGCATCCGGCAATTTCCGTTTTACCGTATTGGCAAAGCCGAAGAACAGCGGGTCGCCCGAAGCGAAAACGATAATTTGCCGGGGGACGGTATCCGTTTGTTCGTATCCGTCACTGCTGAACACTTTCTCATATTGTGAGAATACGTTGTCCAATGGTACGGTAATGGAAATCCATTCCGCATCATCTGGCAACAAGTTTCCGACAATCTCTTTGTGTCGCACTCCTCCCGAAAATACTTTCCCGTGCCGTATGTGTTCCAATACTTCCGGCGGAAAGAAAGGCGTCCGGTTATCGTCCGTTCCTATAATGATAAATTTTCGTTGTATAACCATTCGCTTACCACTAATCGTTAATTCTTAATCGTTGTTTCACACATCTCGTCCCGGTCGTAACTGTTCCGCATCATTGTAGCACAAAACGGCGTTTGCTAATGTTGCAGCAAGGTTGCTTCCGCCTTTGCGTCCTTCTACAATTATTTTCGGGATGGCGGTGAAAGGCTTTGTCATGTGCTTGGACTCCTGTACGTGTACGAAGCCCACCGGAGCGGCGATAATCCCAGCCGGATGCGCTTTCCCTTTGCGTATAAGATCGCATAGTTCCATTAACGCTGTCGGAGCGTTGCCGAATACAAAAAGGGCGTCTGGATGGTCTTCAACGGCAAGGCGTGTGCCCGCTTGTGTGCGGGTGATGCCTTTCTCCGTTGCCATTGCTGCGGTACGGGGATCGCCGAGATAGCATTTCACCTTTATGCCCAAACGTTCCAAAGCTCCTTTACGAATGCCGCTGGCAGCCATTGTCACGTCTGTAACGATGGTCCGTATGCGTTTCCCGATGATACCTTGATATAGTGTTTCCACTGCTTTTTCGTCTGTGTGCAACAGCTTTTCCATTTCAAAATCTGCGGTGGTGTGGATGGCGTGTAGCAACGCCCATTTATGGTCGAGGGGAATGTCCCGGTTCCTGAGCTCTTTCTCGATGGTACGGAAGCTCCGTATCATGATGTCCTGCCCTTTACTAGCTCCATACTGGGTATTCCCGGTCGCAACCTCCTCCCGGTAATATCCCCGCGGAGTAATCATCGTACCGTTCCATTCGTACGATTGCGAGTTGCCTATCAGTACTACGGTAAACATATCCGTTTTTTCGGGGTCGAACGCTTCCAACGTCGTTATGTGCACTTCCTGTTCGGGACGCCCTGCCTGGCGTACATAGCCTACGGGGGTCTGTGGTGAACGTCCTTCTTGCAGGAACAACTCTTTCAGCCGGTAAAGTTGCCAATAGCGGCCTTCACTTTTGGGATTGTAGACGGCTGTCACGAAATCGGCTGCGGCAGCGGCAATGATACGTTTCTCAATGCGTTCCCACGGGGTCATCAGGTCTGAGAGGGAGATAACGCAGAAGTCATGTCCCACAGGAGCTCCCAGCAGGGAAGCCGCTTTCTGGAATGCGCTGATACCGGGCAGGGAAATAATCTCTGCGTTACTGTTCCGTTCCCGCTTCATTTCATACACAAGCGGCGTCATACCGTAAATCCCTGCATCGCCCGAACTGATGACGCACACCGTTTTTCCCTGCTCCGCCAGCTCGAAAGCTTGCTCGGCGCGGATACGTTCGCGTTTCATTCCTGTATCTATACATTCCGTATCGGGGCGCAGGTACGGAGTGACAAAGCGGAAATAGTATTTATAGCCCACCACTGCATCCGCTTCCTGTAAAGCGGCAACAACAGCGGGTGTTATGTCTTGCTTATTGCCCGGACCGATGCCGGCGATGATTATTTTGGGTTGTTTCATTTGCTATCTGACTTATTGCTGTCTGTTCTGCAGAGCATGGTAAGTGTTACGCCTGCAGTTCACAAAGATACATTCTATTTATCACATTATGGCATGAAAAGGTGACTTTCTCACTCGTTTTTTTCCCCTGCCGCATATACCGCTTTCTTTTCCATGATGCCCTGTGTGCGGTGCTTCAGTCCGAAACGGATATGGTCTACGAATATCTTTTGTATTTCAGGGATTTGCCCTAAACCTTCCATGCGCACATGAACGGTATAACCTTCTTTTTCAAGCATCTCCCGCCATTCTCCGGCAATATCGTTTTTGGCGTGGTCGCCGGCTACAAACATAAAAGGAACGAGTGTCACACTCTTTGCTTTGGCCGCTTTCAGTTGTGCCAACATGGTTTCAAAGGTGGGATAGCCTTCGATGGTCCCTACATGGAAGTTACCGAATCCGGCTACTTTCAGCATATAGTCCATCTGACTGTATGTAGCAGTGCCGGGCGTATAAGTGCCATGCCCTACCAATACAAAGTGTTCTTTACCCTTTTTCTTTGCACTCTGCTGCACCGAAGCATTGAGGCGTTGTCCTAAAATATCAGTTACTTTTTTCGCATCTTCCACCGAATAGAGTAGAGGAGTGCTTACGCGTATCTCCTTGAAGAAAGGCAGCACGCTTTCCACATCACGGCGGAGCGACTCCATTTCCACACCGTCAATGATATTGGTACTTTGTACAATAATGTGTGTGTAGCCCTCTCCACGCAGTTGGAGTAGCGCATCCAGCGGGGTATTTTTGACAACGCCGCGTGTCTTGAGGCGGCGTATGATGATGCGCGAAGTATAGGCTTCGCGAAACTCCAGGTCGGGAAAAGCCTTGCGTGCTTGGGCATTGATAGCATCAATCGTCTGCGTACGTGTATCATCGTGCGTCGTGCCGAAGTGTACCATAAGCAATGCGGCCTTTTCGCCAGGTTTCATGCTTGCAAGCATATCGCTCGACACGAAGTTTCCCCCTTCGTGAGCGGAGCAGAAGAGAGAAATGGCAAGGAGCAGGGAAAGGAGAGATGTTTTCATAAATAAAAGTAATTACTGTTTTGTAAAATGATTGCTGTTTTTTTATTTCTTAAACCGTACCGACAAACTCACGTATACCGAGCGTCCCGGGCTGAGCGTGGAGAAGTTATTGTTCCAGGGGCGGTCATCTTTCTTGTCGAAGATATTCTCGATACCTACGCCCGGTTCCAGAACCACGGATTGCAGATTGAAGGTGTGGCGGG
>ENA-OPSR01000783-OPSR01000783.1-human-gut-metagenome-genome-assembly--contig:-NODE-783-length-11278-cov-1.985387_pt1 | contig 11278 bp, 9 predicted proteins | sample MGYA00241459_ERZ501910 | MGnify/ENA primary metagenome ERZ501910 (study PRJEB25962, sample SAMEA2042504) | human gut metagenome | biome: human gut; feature: human-associated habitat; material: faeces...
CGTTGGTCGGGATCACACAGACTTTTACTTTGGAATCTGCTGTGGAGATCACTTTTTCCTCTCCGTGTACTTCGTTTGCCTGTGCATCTACTGTAATTCCAAGATATCCAAGATACTCAAGTACCTTTGCTCTGACGATCGTTGTATTTTCTCCGATACCTGCAGTAAATGCAATCGCATCCACACCATTCATTGCTGCCACATATGCACCGATATATTTTGCAACACGGTAGCAGAATACGTCGATAGCACCGATTGCAAGCTCATTTCCTTCATTGGCTGCAGCCTCAAGATCACGGAAATCACTTGATAATTTTGATAATCCCTGTACACCTGACTTTTTATTCAAAACATTCATGACACCTTCGATATCTAAGTTCTCTTTCTTTGCAATGAACTCCATGATTGCCGGATCAATATCGCCGGAACGTGTTCCCATAACAAGTCCCTCTAAAGGTGTAAGACCCATGGATGTATCTACACACTCACCATTTAATACGGCACTGATAGAAGCACCATTTCCAAGATGAGCCACAATGATCTTAGAATTTTTCAGATCCATTCCAAGGAATTCAGCAGTACGTTTTGATACAAAACTGTGGCTGGTTCCATGGAAGCCATATCTTCTTACTTTGTACTTTTCATAGTATTCGTATGGAAGACCATAAAGGAATGCTTTCTTTGGCATTGTCTGATGGAATGCTGTATCAAATACACCTACCATCGGTACGTCTGGCATCAGTTCTTTACATGCATCGATACCGATCAGGTTTGCCGGGTTGTGAAGTGGTGCAAGGTCATTGCACTCTTCGATTGCTTTTAATACTTCCGGTGTTAAAACGATAGAAGAAGCAAACTTCTCTCCGCCATGTACAACACGGTGACCAACTGCATCGATCTCGGAAAGACTCCTGATTGCACCTGTTTTCTCATTTACCAGTGCATCAAGCACCATCTGGATTGCCTGTTTGTGCGTCGGCATTGCTGCTTCTGTGATCTCTTTGTCTAATCCGGTCTTCTGGTATACCAGTCTTCCGTCAATACCGATTCTCTCGCAAAGTCCTTTTGCTAATACTGCTTCACTGTCAGAATCGATGAGCTGATATTTCAGTGAAGAACTTCCGCAGTTTACTACTAAAACGTTCATATTTTCCTCCCATGCCCTGCCTGCTTTCGAATGGCAGTTTTCTTTTCTTAAATGATATCGGGCAGTCCGACTGATACGAACCGCATATAACTTTAGTATACGCCTCTAACTCTGTTCGCACAAGGTGTTTAAAGTGAGATTTTTTGTACAAAATGAAAAACAGGTTGACAGAATTTTAACGTTATTTTTTTAACAAATCCCAGACATTCACATTTGCGAAAAAAATCTGTGTATGGTAGTCTGTAATCATGCTGTTACACGCAGAATCTGTGCTTACGCCCAAACCTGAGATACAGATGGAATCAGGATTTTCAAAAAATGGTCAGAAATGGAGTATCTTATGAAAACAATCGGAATCATTGCAGAATACAACCCTTTCCACAACGGACATGCCTACCAGATTGCAGAGTTAAAACGAAAAACAAATGCTGATTTTGTCGTCATCGCCATGAGCGGTGACTTTGTCCAGAGAGGAGCCCCTGCCATCATCGATAAATATTGCAGGGCAGAAATGGCGCTTTTATGTGGTGCGGATCTTGTCATCGAACTCCCGGCTGTCTGGGCAGTCTCCTCCGCGGAGGATTTTGCCATGGCAGGTGTTACCCTGTTTGATAAAATGGGCTGTATCGACGGGATATGCTTTGGAGCAGAATCCGACCAGCTCCCCCAGCTTAAGAGCATTGCCGGTGTTCTTGCAGAAGAACCGGACATTTACAGATCTGCGCTTTCTTCTTATTTAAAAAAGGGACTGGCATTTCCGGCTGCAAGAGCTGCTGCGCTTTCTGATTATTTTAAGAGCACCGGAATGAATTTCCTCATTTCCATATTAGATACTCCGAATAACATCCTCGCGGTCGAATATTTAAAGGCACTGAAACGGCGTAATTCTGCCATGACTCCAATCCTGATCCCGCGGGCGGGGAGCGGATATCATGATACCACGATCAACACACCGACAGCTTCTGCCTCTGCCATCCGCGCGGCAGTTTCTAATGTTACACCATCGGATGATCATACTTTCCATTTTTCATCTGCAGATTACGGTTCACAGAGTATTCATTCCAGCCGGCCACATCTTTCGGAAATTGCATCTTCGATGCCGGAACCGGCTTTTGCACTTTTTCAAAAGGAGATCACATCCGGCAGACTTATGGATGCTGATGACTTTTCCTCCATTCTTGGCTACCGGATCTTATCGTGCAGCAAAAAGGAATTAGAAAATATCTATGATATGACACCGGAGATTGCAAACCGCATAATAAAGAACAGATATCATTTTTCCTCTTTCACACAGTTTTGTGCACAAAACAAGAGCCGCGATATCACCTACACACGCATGAACCGGATCCTTCTGCATCTGATCCTTCAGATGACCCAGACGGATGTGAAGCAATTTAAGGAGACTGATTACATCCCTTACCTGCGAATCCTCGGTTTCCGCAAAGATGCTTCCGCCCTGCTTTCTGCCTTAAAAAAATCCGCAAAAGTACCTGTCATCTCTAAGCTCTCCTCTGCCCTGCGCACACTTGACGGAACTGCAAACCAGATGCTGAAACAGGATATTTTTTCTTCTGAGCTCTACGAACAGCAAAAAACAGGAAAAACGAAAAATCGTTTTTCCTGTCCTGAATGCAGCAAAGAAATCATCCGTGTCTGATCAATGATGGAACAGACGGATTCCGGTAAATGCCATTGCCATATTGTATTTGTTACAGGTTTCGATAACATTGTCATCACGGATGGAACCACCCGGCTGTGCCACATATGCCACACCACTTCTATGTGCACGCTCGATATTATCCCCAAATGGGAAGAATGCATCAGATCCAAGCGACACATTTGTGTTTTTATCTAACCATGCACGTTTTTCCTCTGCGGTAAAGACCTCCGGTTTTACCTTAAAGATGTTTTCCCATGCACCGTCAGCTAAGACATCCATGTAATCCTCACCAATATAGAGGTCGATCGCATTGTCCCTGTCAGCACGTCCGATCTTGTCGAGGAACTGCAGTCCTAACACTTTCGGGGACTGGCGCAGCCACCAGTTATCTGCCTTCTGGCCTGCAAGTCTGGTACAGTGGATACGGGACTGCTGTCCAGCACCGATACCGATTGCCTGTCCGTCTTTGACATAACATACAGAATTGGACTGTGTGTATTTTAAAGTAATCATTGCGATTGCAAGATCTCTTTTTGCAGCATCCGGAATTTCCTTATTGTCCGTTACCACATTGTCAAAGAAATGCTCATCAATCACTAATTCATTTCTTCCCTGCTCAAAGGTAATACCGAATACTTCTTTGTGCTCGATCGGTGCCGGCACATAATCCGGATTGATCTGGATCACGTTATAATTGCCTTTTTTCTTTGCTTTTAAGATCTCTAATGCCTCATCTGTGTAGCCCGGCGCGATGACACCATCGGAAACTTCTCTCTTGATGATCATTGCAGTTGCCTTATCACAGACATCAGATAAAGAAATAAAATCACCAAAAGATGACATACGGTCTGCGCCTCTTGCTCTCGCATATGCATTTGCAAGCGGTGTAAACTCCATATCCATATCGTCAACCCAGTAAATCTTACGCTCCACATCGCTGAGTGGAAGTCCTACTGCTGCACCAGCCGGTGACACATGCTTAAAAGATGTAGCTGCCGGAAGTCCGGTTGCCTTTTTTAACTCACTGACTAACTGCCAGCCGTTAAATGCGTCCAGAAAATTGATATAACCTGGTTTTCCGTTCAATACCTGGATCGGCAGTTCGCCGTTTTCCATATAGATTCTGGATGGTTTCTGATTTGGGTTACAGCCATATTTTAATTCTAATTCTTTCATAATTTCTCCTTTAAATTTCTCATTGATCTGTGAAATTCATGCTTCTTTGCCGCATCTTGCAAGCCTGATGCCGATTATTTATTTTTATTGACGATTCTGCTCTCGTAAGCTCCGGTCGCAATATCAATATAACGGACAAATAAAGAAACTTTGTTGTCCTCATTTAAGTTTTCCCATACAAATGAGGTGAACGCATCAATGTCGCCCTCGATTGCAACCGGTGCCGGCTCTCCCTCAAAACTTGGCAGCGGATTGCCATCTCCCATATAAGTATGGATAAAATGAGCCTCACCTGCTTTCGGATTCTCATAGGCAAATGTATAACGGTTACAGGAGGACGGATCCCCGTTGTTGCTCTTTAAAATAGACATTGCATAGTTGAATTTTCCGTTTTCAATGTGCATAATACCTGAGATTCTCGGTGTATAGTTTGGAGCGTCCGGCTCAAATTCTCTTGTGCGCAGCGCCTGCTCAAAAGTCTGCTGTTTATCCATCAGTTCGTAAATTGTGTCAGTCTGGTCTCCGTTTGTCACGATCGTTTTATTGCCAAGCACACGGACAGGTGCATAGATAATCAGGCTCGGATCTGTCAGTTTGGAAGGATCAAAAGCCTGCGTGCGGATTCCCTCTCCATCCTCAACAAAAACACGGTTTCTGCTGTTCTCACTTCTGCCCATAATAAAATAAGCAGTGATGGCATGTTTTCCGTCTGCAGATTTTCCGATAATGATTCCTCTTCCAGGATAGGAATTGCCTGAAAGTTCATTTTTTAATGACATTTTCTCCATGATTTCCTCCTTCATGTGTGCGGTTTGCTGTTTTTCTTTATCTTATCATTTTGATCCTGTTTTTACAATTATTAGCGTCATGAATTTATTTACTTAATTTTATAAGTTTTATTAATATATTTATTTATAAAAATAACCGCCCAAACCTAATATATCCACCTTGTACTGGACTTCCAGTGAAAGGAGTACATATTACAAGTTAAGCGGTCATTTTACCAAATCCATCAAAATTGCTTCTGCCCTCTGTTTCCATGTATGTTCCCGCACAGCACTCTCATATCCCCGCTCTGCGATTTCCATACATTTCTCCGGTTTTTCCAAAAGCTTTTTCACCAGTTCAGGCAGTTCTTCACGCTTCTCCAGCGAATAGAAAACCAGTTCTTTTTTGTCCGTAAAATTCTCACGCAGATACCCGCTGTCATCGGTCAGCGAAAGTGTATGCTGCAGCATCGCCGTAAATACGCGGTCGTGCGTTCCATCTTTAAACCATGGCATGACATTCAAAGAAATCCTTGCATCTGCGATTGCCTCCGCGCAGGTCACAGAATCCACTTCCCTGCCGTTTTTTATAATGTAGTCATGGCTGCTACAGTCTAATTTCTCCCAGTTGGCGCCAAACACATGTACCGGGATTTTATGCTCCGCAAGACATTTTATGATCTCCCCGCGGAAATAACTCCGCATACAGATATCGATGAACACCATTCCTGCGATCGCCGCGCGAAGCTCCTCATCCGGCACTGCACCCAGTTCTTTTCTGATATGTGCCTCTAACATCCGGTCGATGGACACCGCCGGATGTGCTTTCATATCCTCCAGAATCTCATAATAAAATGTCCGATATTCCGCACCCTGCCTGTCGATTTCCCGGTAAAGGTGTTCCACCGGTGTATAGTTCCCGGTAAATACGATGTCGTATTTCCGTTTCTGATACGGTATATTTTTATGTTTCTGTTTTTGCCCATGGCAGCCTTCTATTGGGGAAGGTACTTTCCGCTCTAAGATACAGTTTCCCGCCAGCGGCAGAAACTCCACCGGCAATGCCGGGTAAAAGCGCTTCATGTATGCCACATGTTCTCTGTCAATACAAAAAACACGCATTTCCGGCACCGGAGGCTTTGCCAGTTTTGAATGATAATACAGTGGATGATCCACCAGGATATTGATGCACGCGATACCTTGGTTTTCCCAGATATAACGCCCGTTCTCTTCGATAAAGACCTCTTCCCCGGAAAGTCCGATAAAATTAAACGTACACAGTACCGTTTTCTCTGGCACGGCAAACCGGCTGATGCCATCTACCGTATTTACCAGATCATCGTAATCCACAAAATAGGTGTCATGCCCCATCTCCTGAAACGTTTCTGCTAACTGTTCTGAAAAATATCCCAGTGTTTCCACTGCATTTTTTATTAAAATCACTTTCATGTTTGCCAGTGATCCGCGCAGTTAGTTTTTAAAGCTGTGGATCGGTGCCGGGATTCTTCCGGTACGGTTAATAAAATCATCACAGGAATATTTGTTGACCGGCATGATCGGCGCATAACCGAACAGACCACCGAACTCTACCGTATCGCCAACGCCTTTTCCAATTACCGGGATCAGACGTGCAGCTGTTGTCTTCTGGTTTACCATACCAAGTGCCATCTCGTCTGCGATCATACCGGAGATCGTGGTTGCCTTGGTATCTCCCGGAATTGCGATCATATCAAGTCCTACAGAGCAGACACAGGTCATTGCCTCTAATTTTTCCAATGTGATAGCACCAGCCTGTACGGAATCGATCATTCCCTGATCCTCACTGACCGGAATGAAAGCACCGCTTAAGCCGCCGACATAGGAAGATGCCATAACGCCGCCCTTTTTGACCTGATCATTTAACATGGCAAGTGCTGCAGTTGTTCCCGGTGCACCTGCATATTCCAGACCGATCTCGCAGAGGATATCTGCGACGGAATCACCGATGGCCGGAGTCGGAGCAAGGGAAAGGTCAATGATACCAAACGGAATTGAAAGACGTCTGGATGCCTCCTGTGCGACTAACTGTCCGACTCTTGTTACCTTAAATGCGGTCTTTTTGATGGTCTCGCAGAGTACCTCAAAATTCTCGCCACGCACTTTCTCAAGTGCTGTCTTTACAACACCCGGTCCGCTGACTCCGACGTTGATCACTGCATCAGCCTCTGTCACACCGTGGAAAGCTCCTGCCATAAACGGGTTGTCATCCGGTGCGTTGCAGAATACAACCAGCTTCATACAATCCACAGAATCACGGTCTTTTGAGCGCTCTGCAACCTCCAACAAAATCTCTCCCATCAGACGCACCGCATCCATATTGATACCGGTCTTTGTGGACGCAAGGTTTACGGAACTGCAGACACGGTTCGTCCGGCAAAGTGCTATCGGGATAGAACGGATCAGCATCTCATCTGCTTTTGTCATGCCTTTTGATACCAGTGCGGAATAACCGCCGATCAGATCTGCACCGATTGCTTCTGCAGCACGGTCCATTGTATCTGCGATCGTTGCAAAATCTTCCGGTGTCTTGCAGGCTGCACCACCGATCAGTGCAATCGGAGTAACGGAAATACGTTTGTTGACGATTGGGATACCGTATTCAGCTTCGATCTCCCCTGCAACTTTTGCAAGATCTTTGGCAACTGATGTGATACGGTTATAAATGTTCTCATTTAATTTTTTCAAATCGGAATCAATGCATGAAAGCAGGCTGATACCGATCGTAATGGTGCGGACATCAAGGTTTTCATGTTCCACCATGTTGTTGGTCTCTTTTACTTCAAATATATTAATCATTGCCGCTTTCCTCTCTAAATACGATGCATTTTTTCAAAAATCTCAGCTTTCTGGCACTTGATGGATACACCGATCTGTGCACCGATCTCATCGAGATCTTTCTGACAATCCACAAATGATCTGGTTGATTTATTCATGTCAACGATCATCATCATATTGAAATATCCGGAAACGATTGTCTGTGAAATATCAAGTACATTGACGCCATTTTCGGAAAGATAAGTACATACTTTTGCAATGATACCAACCGTATCTTTACCCACTACTGTAATAATTGTCTTGTCTGCTGTGTTCTCCATCTCTGCTCTCCTCACTTTTCTGCTTTACTAAATCAGCGCAAATCTATTATCAATCATCATATCATACATGTTTTATAATTTCCACTGTTAAATAGATGCACATTTATAACTTTTTCTACTAAGCTTCATAAGCGGCCACACTCTGTAAAAAAATATTGTCATATATAATAGAATACGTGTTTCGCGAACATTCTATTATCATAAACTAAAAAATGATTCTCTCCGACGGCGCGTCCCGCTTTGCCACATACATTGGGAAATCATCGCCTTTATATGGATTTTCTCCCATCGTCACCTCTAACCGGACAGTCTCATATGCAAGTTCTGCATAATTATTTTCCTTACTGAGATGCCCTAAAATAACCGTATTGAAATGGTCATGGAGCACTTCTCCCAAAAGCTGACCGGACAGTTCGTTAGAGAGATGTCCTTTTTTCCCAAGAATTCTCTGTTTTAACGGATACGGATAACTTCCAACCTGCAGCATATGTACATCATGATTTGCTTCCAGTAAAAGCACATCCAGATTTTTTATTTTATCAATCATGTTTTCATCATATGTGCCAAGATCCGTCACTACCGCCGCCGTTTTCTCCTCATTTTTTATCTTATAGGCCACCGGATCTGCCGCATCATGTGAGATTGAAATCGGTTCAATCAAAAGATCCCCGATTTCAAAAGGCTGATCCGGCGTGATCGCATGAAATAAAGATTCCTCTATTTTGCCGACTGACTTTGTATTTAAAATAGCATCTATCGTACCCTGCGTGGCATAAATCGGAAGTCCGTAACGCCTGGCGATCACGCCAAGTCCAGAAATATGATCGATGTGTTCATGAGTTACAAGAACCCCCTGCATCTCTTCTGTTTTCAAATCGATCGAATTGAGTCCGTTTTCAATTCGTTTTCCACTGATCCCCGCATCGATGAGTACATGATTTTCATCTGATCCCACACAGATACAGTTTCCACTGCTGCCGCTTGCTATGCTGCATAATTCCATTTTTTTAATTCTCTTTCCATCTAAGTTCGATTGTATCTCCGGTCTTTAAGACTGCAGAATACGATGCATTCTCACCATTTAAATTGGTAATGATTGCTCTGCCATTTGAGGCAGTAAGATCAAATTCGTAGAAATCAAAAATATCTACAAATATATACTGTGGTTTTCCGGTAAGTTTTACCGGCTGGCCGTTGATGTATACCAGAACCATGCTGCCGTCTTCCTCTGCAGCTGGCGAACTGTTTTCTTCTGCTGTAACTTTTTTCACTGCTTCAGCCATGCCGTCAGCATTCTCCTCTGTTACATCTGTTTCATCCATGCCTGCTGCATTCTCTCCTGCAACAGATCCATTAACGCCTGCTGTACTGTCTCGTTTTGCTCTCCTCTACCGTAGCGGCATCATCTGTAACTGCAGAATCCTTTTCTTTTGCGCCCGCATTGCCGGCATCGTCTGTATCCTCCGCAGTCACAGCATTGTGTACTTCAGGATTCTGAACTTCTGCGCCATCTGCCTCTGCGCTCATTTCCGTGTCCACAATATCCGGTATCTCTTCTTCCTTATATTCCCCGACAGTCGGTGTTTGAACTTCTTCCTGCTCTACCGGCTGAAAGGACGGTTTGCCATAGGAACGCACTGTCCACTCGATTGTAAAGTTTTCATAGATCAGTGAGTCGAGCGTTGCACGACGGTTGTTTACCAGAATCACATGCTCCACATTCACTTCCACATCCATAAATTCTGCAAGCTGGCCTACTGTGTAAAAGCTTCTTGTTTCTACCTGGTCTCCCTCCTGGATCTGGTAGGAAGGAAACTCTAATTTACCGTTGACCTCTAAGAATTTCGGGCATCTTATAATATTTCCATTAACCACAAAGGCTACGGAATCTGTCGTATATTCCTCTAACTGATCTAATGTGCAGGTTGCCGGCTTGCCAGCCGTAGATGGCTCAATGATAATCTCACAATTCGGCTCTAATGCCGCATTGAGATTTGTTGGTCTGTCATTCATATAAACTGCTGCTGACTCTCCCTGCTCTCCACGAATGATACGTTTTGCTCCATTTACAAAAAATGTAAGTTCCGGTCCACGTTTCGGGAAAAGATCCTCATTCGGAAAACCTGCCTGCACGATCGTTAATCCATCATTATCATATAATTTGAGGCGCTCTCCATTGAAACGCACCATAATAAATCCGTTTCTCTGTTCATAATAATTCAGACAGATTCCAATCGGTGTAACAAGCAATGGATCCTTCTTGATATCCTGCTGTTCAAATACCACTTCCTGCAGTACTTCTTCACCACGCAGTGCCACTCGTACGTCCGGAAGATCTAATTTCTCTGCAAGCATTTTCGTATAACCATGGATCTTACCGCCACCGCCAACGATAAATGCTGCGCTGACAGTCTGGTCGCCATTCAATTCTTTGATTTTCGCAGCTACTGCCGTTGTCATCTCATCCACTACCGGCGCAGTCAGCTCCCACACTTCTTTTGCCGGAATCTTATGCTCGATCAGCATGATATCTTTATAAGTGATCTCCTCTTCTGTTGTACTCTGCAGCTTGATATATTCAGCAGTTTTAAAATCAACCAGATAATTCTGTACGATCAGTTCGGTCAGCTCATCTCCCGCAAGAGGGATCATACCATATGCAATGATGCTTCCGTCTTTGGTAATGGAAATATCGGATGTTCCCGCTCCGATATCGACTAAAGCGATATTCAGCAGACGATAACTTTCCGGAATTGCGACGTTGATCGCCGCAATAGGCTCCAATGTCAGATTCGCCACTTCAAGCCCGGCCTGATTTACGGCTGCATAAAGTCCATCCACAACATCCTCCGGCAGAAACGTTACAATGATGTCTTCGCCGATACGGTCCGCTTTGTGGGATTCAATGTTTGAAAACGGTTCATCATTTAAGAAGTATTTGACCACGGAATATCCAACACAGTAGAACTTGTAGTTGGTATCATTCATTTCCTGTAAAATTTTCTGCGCTTTCTCAATTCCAAGCAGATCCAGTGTATGAATGTCTTCCCCGGTAACTACGCTCTCCTCCGGATAATCGTAACTGATACTCGTTGTAACTGTCTTAAGCACACGGCCTGCGGCAGCGATACATACCTCCGTCAGCGTTTTTCCGATCTGTTTTTCCAGCTGTTCTTTTACTTTTCTTATCGTCCCTGATACACGCCCGATATCGTGGATCTGTCCATCTAACATTGCTCTCGTATCATGCTGCATGATATACTGAGCAGTAACGATAAACTGATCTTCGGTACGGTAACCTACCGTTCCTACCACATTTCTCGTTCCAATATCAAGTCCGAACACCAATGGCTGTTCCATGTCTTTTCCGTCGCTCATCTGCAGTATCTCCTAA
>ENA-OPSR01000784-OPSR01000784.1-human-gut-metagenome-genome-assembly--contig:-NODE-784-length-11275-cov-1.761943_pt1 | contig 11275 bp, 6 predicted proteins | sample MGYA00241459_ERZ501910 | MGnify/ENA primary metagenome ERZ501910 (study PRJEB25962, sample SAMEA2042504) | human gut metagenome | biome: human gut; feature: human-associated habitat; material: faeces...
GATGGTGGGCGCCTGCTGGTCGGAGGCGAGGTAGTAGGTCATGCCCAGTTCGCGCACCTTGCCATAGACCCAGCCGTTCTTGGCCTCGCTGCGGCAGTAGCGCGGGGGCGTGCCCGTGCCCGTCATCGCCACATAAAGTTTGCGCGGGTCGATGGTGGCGTCGGGGATGCGGAAGGCCAGGTCGGCCCAGCCCAGCAGCGGCACGTTGCCCGGGACGAAGCGCACGGCCTGGGAGAGGCCGCGGGCGGAGGCGAGCAGCTGCGGTTTCATCAGTCGGTCCACAGCCATCAGCCGTCCCGGCACGTCGAGGCGGATGCCGTCGGTCTGCCAGTGGTTGTCGCGTGAGGTGAGCAGGGCCTCAGGACCCGCTATCACGGGTTTCGCGCCCAAGGCCTCGGGCGTGCCGAGGACGGTAAACTCGCGGACGGTCTGATTGCCAAAGACGTCGCTCACGACGTAGCGCAGGCGATACTCGCGGCGCTCGTTGAAGAGGATGTAGCCCTTGCCCTGTCCGGTCTTGAGGAAAGGCAGGCGGTTGCCGGGCTCGACAAACGACTTGAGAAACCAGACGCGGCTCTGCATGAAGTGGTCGTAGTCGCCCCAGGAGTTCATCATCCGGTGCATCGACTGCGGAAGGCCGTTGATATCGGCCGAGAAGACCAGGCGGCCGTCGCAGTAGAGACGGATCAGGCGCGATCCAAAACTGTTGTAGACGCCATTCATGTGGTCCATGGTGCGCACGCCGAACCCCACCTTGCCCCAGGCCGAGAAATGGCCCTTGTCGAAGGTGAAGACGCGCGGACTGGATCCGTGCTGAAACGTTCCCTCGCCGGGCACGGGGTAGGCCTTGAAGGCATAGACGGCCGGGGCGATGGTGTCTCGGACGTAGGCCTTGAGGTAGGCCAGGGGATCGAGCAGGTCGCCCGACTGCGTGCGGTGGAGCTCCAGGTGGAGATGCGGGCCCTGGGAGGAACCCGTATTGCCGCTGAACCCGATAAACTGTCCTTTGTGGACCGGCATCATCGTTGCTGGGAAGGTGATGTCGGTGGCATAGACCTTGTGGGCGTACTGGTAGCGCTTCACGGCGGCCTCGATCTGCGGGGCGAAGTCGTCGAGATGGACATAGACCGAGGTGTTGCCGTCGGGATGGCGCACATAGACGGCCTTGCCAAACCCATGCGTGCCCACGGAGACCTTGCTGATGAAACCGTCGGCCATGGCGTAGAGCGGCTTGCCCGTCATGCGGTCGGTCTTGACGTCGATGCCGGCATGGAAATGGTTCGGTCGCGGCTCGCCGAAGTTGCCCGCCAGCTCGATGGGGTAGTGGACGGGCGAGACATAGGCGATCGCGACCAGCAAAAGACTTGCGAGCATCGGATTACGAGATGGCCTTGAAGGACATGTCCAGTCCCTTGACGCTATGGGTGAGCGCGCCTACGGAGATGAAATCGACGCCCTGCTCGGCATAGTCGCGGATGGTGTCGAAGGTGATGCCGCCCGAGGACTCCACCTCGTAGCGATGGTCGATGAGCTCCACGGCCTTGCGCGTGTCGGCGGGCGTGAAGTTGTCGAGCATGATGCGGTTGACGCCGCCGTGGTCGAGCACCTGCTGGAGCTCGTCGAAGTTGCGCACCTCGATCTCGATCTTCAGGTCGAGGCCCTTCTCCTGGAGGTAGGCGTGGCAACGGTCGATGGCCTGGACGATGCCGCCGGCAAAATCGATGTGGTTGTCCTTCAGCAGAATCATGTCGAAGAGGCCGATGCGATGGTTCATGCCGCCGCCGATCTTGACGGCCTGCTTCTCCAGGATGCGGAGGCCCGGCGTCGTCTTGCGCGTGTCGAGGACGTGGGCTCCCGTGCCCTCCAGGCGCTCCACGTAGCGGCGCGTCATCGTGGCGATGCCGCTCATGCGCTGCATGATGTTGAGCATCAGACGCTCCGTCTGCAGCAGCGAGCGCACCTTGCCCGTGACGATGAAGGCCACGTCGCCCGGCTTGACATGGGCGCCGTCATGGATGAAGACCTCCATCTGGAGCGTCGGGTCGAAGCGGTCGAACACCTTGCGGGCAATCTCTACGCCCGCGAGCACGCCCTCCTCCTTGACGAGGAGCTGGCTCTTGCCCATCGCCTCCTCGGGGATGCAGCAAAGGGTGGTGTGGTCGCCGTCGCCAATATCCTCGGCAAAGGCCAAATCGATCAATCTCTCTTCCAATTCTTCTACACTCAGCATATCTTATTTTTCTTTTAAAAATTCTTCGTTATAAATAAAAATATCTTCTTTCAACATTACTTCGTTGTGGTAAGCGTGGAGCGTGGACTTGGGTCCCTCCTCGCGGCAGAAGATGCTGCCGTCCATCCACTCCACCATGGCCTCCTCGCCCGTCAGCGGGCGTGTCTCGACGACTTCGTCGCCCTTGATCGTGCAGAGGCCGAGGACGATCGTCTCCCGCGGGGTGACGATCCTGTGGGCTGCTACCTTTCTCATGGCGAACTCATCGATTTCATGGGCCGTCCGGCTTCCGACATGGGCCGCATCTTCGACGTGCTCTGTGGCTGCGGGGTCAACTGGCGCACGGGTGTGGGCGGCTGGGGCGTGCCGCGTTGCGGGGCCGTTGGCTCGGGGATTCCCAGTTCGGGCGCACCTGGTTGCTGATCGGGCGGTCCGGGACGGTCGGGGGCCGAGGGAGATCCCACGTTGCGGATGGGCGTGGAGGGATTCATCGGGTTGGAACTGTCCTCCCGGGGCTGGCCCTTCTGCGGGTGGATGCGCACGAGCTTCACGTTCTCGGCAAAGAAGAGCGTCAGCGTCGTCGTGGGCGGCGGCGCGTTGCGGCCCAGGAGGAAGAAACCTCTCACGCGCTTGATGCCGATACTGTCGCGGTCCTCCACGCTCAGCGTCTGCCGCATGTCGCTCGCCACCTCCTGCACCTGCTGCACCGTACTGTCGTTAGCAAAGGTCACGATCAGTCCGACGGTCAGGTTGCGCATGCCTTCCTGGAGAAGGAAGAGCGCGTCGTAGCTCAGCACGAGGCGGTCGCCCCTGTGGTAGGCCGTATCGACCTTGAGTTCGAAAGTGTATTTGTTGTAGGGCGCAAAGGTACTGAGCATGAGCGTCTTGCGACCAGGCCATAGGTTGGTCGTGTCGCCCCGCGAGGCGATGGATCCATACTGGCTCAGTTCAGCGTCAGAAGCACCTAGGGAGCGGGCCTCCTGGCCCATGCGGTCGGCGAGGTGCTCGTAGATAGTCTGCAGGCGCTCGGTGTGGCGCATGTAGTAGGCCATGGAGCGATCAAACTCCTGCTCACTGACGCCATGCTTTTTGAGCACGGCCAGTTGCCACGACTTGCGCTGCATGTCGCTTGCATTGCTGTTTTGTGCCATGGCCACGGCCAGGTGGTAGTCGTAGAGGATGTCCTCCATCTCCGAGGGACTGAGGTAGTCGGAGGGGACGGTGGGCTTGCACCCCACGACGGCCAGCAGCAAGGCCACGATCGGCAGCAGTAGTCTATGATCGATGAGTCTCCGCATCCAGTTCTTTACGATAGAAAATCAAAAACAACGCCACACCGACACTGATACAAGCGTCGGCGAAGTTGAACACGGGCGAGAAGAAGATAAACGGTTCTCCACCCCAGAACGGCATCCATGTGGGGAAGGTGCCATGGAAGAGCGGGAAGTAGAACATGTCCACCACGCGTCCCATGAGCATGGGCGCATAGCCCTCACCCCAAGCCACCAACTGGGCGGGCTCGCCATAGGGCACCGACTCCGTGAAGATCTGTCCGTAGAACAGGGAGTCGAAGATGTTGCCTGCGGCGCCGGCACAGATCATCGTCAGGATGAGGATGAAGCCCAGCGGGCGCCCTTGTCGTATCTTCTTGCCTATATACCAAATGATGAAACCGACGGCCACGATGCGGAAGAGGCTCAGCAGCAGTTTGCTGCCGATCTCCATGCCAAACGCCATGCCGCGGTTCTCGATGAAATCGATTCGAAACCAGTCGAATACGACGATCTGCTCGCCCAGCCCCATGTGGAGCTTGACGGCCACTTTGATGCATTGGTCAATGGCAATGAGCAAAATGCCCATTGCCATAGCTATCCATGCGTTTCTTTTCACGCTTTAATGATCTTTGTAGTTCTGTTTCGACTGCACGCTGAGCGTGGCATGAGGCACGGCGCGGAGGCGCTCCTTGGGGATCAGCTCGCCCGTGATGCGGTCGATGCCGTACGTCTTGTTGTCAATACGCAGCAGGGCAGCCTGCAGTCCTTGGATAAACTTTTGCTGGCGCATGGCCATGTGGACCAGTTCCTCCTTGGTCTGTGAGCTGCTTCCCTCCTCCAGGGCCTTGTAGGTGGGCGAGGTGTCGTCCACGTCGTTGGTGTCCTGGTTGGTGAGCACCTTCATGGTCTCAGCATAGTCGGCCTTGGCCGTCTCGAGGCGGCCGAGGATAATGGCGCGGAACTCTTCCAGTTCCGCGTCACTATAACGTCTTTTGATCGTATCCATTTTATATTGTGAAGGCTCTTATGCCTTCGAGATTTCGATATGGGTCGTGAAGTCGTCGAGGTCGATCTCGTCCCCGTCCGTGGGCTTGACGACGATCTCGTTGGCGAGGACCTGCTGGCGCACCAGGTCGCCGAAGGTCTCCAGAGCCTCGTCGGTCTCCTTGTGCGGGTCGATGCTGACGACGATACGGTCCGTGATCTCCAGTCCGCTCTCCTTGCGGAGGTTCTGAATGCGGTTGATGAGCTCGCGGGCCATTCCCTCGCGGCGCAGGTCGTCGGTGAGCTCCACCTCCAGGGCCACGGTCAGGTTGCCCTCGTTGCTGACGAGCCAGCCCGGCATGTCCTCGGAGATGATCTCCACGTCGGTGGCATCCACGCTAATGGGCTGCCCCTCGACCTCGAAGCCGATGCTGCCCTCGCGCTCCAGCTGGGCGATCTCGGCCTGGGAGAGGGTGTTCATCTTGGCGGCGACTCCCTTCATCAACTTGCCAAACTTCTTGCCCATGACGCGGAAGTTGCACTTCACTTTCTTGACCAGAAGTCCCTCACCCTCAACGAAGTTGAGTTCCTTCACGTTGACCTCGCTCTTGATGAGTGCGGCCACGGCCTCGATATGGCGGCGCTGCTCCTCGTCGATGGCGGGCACCATGATCTGAGCCAGCGGTTGGCGCACCTTGATGTTGACCTTGCGGCGCAGGGCGAGCACCATCGAGGTGATTTTCTGTGCCATGTCCATACGGGCCTCGAGGTCGGCGTCGATGCGGGCCTCGTCGGCCTTCGGCCAGCGGTCGAGGTGGATGCTCTCCAGTTGGCCTCCGAGGTCGTGGTAGAGCTCGTCGCTCACAAACGGGGCAAACGGGGCGAGCAGGTGGGCCACGGTCATCAGGCAGGTGTAGAGCGTGTCATAAGCCGAACGCTTGTCGTCGCTCATGTCCTTGCCCCAGAAGCGTTTGCGGTTGAGGCGCACATACCAGTTGGAGAGTTCGTCGTTGACAAACTGCTCGATGAGGCGTCCGGCGCGCGTGGGATCATAGCCGTCAAGTTCGCGACTTACGCCCTTGACGAGCGTGTTGAGACGCGAGATGATCCAGCGGTCGATCTCGGGAGCGTCGGCGCGAAGCTGGGCGTCCTTGGGATCGTAGCCATCCACGTTGGCGTAGAGGGCGAAGAAACTGTATGTGTTGTAGAGCGTGCCGAAGAAGCGGCGGCGGCACTCATCGACGCCATTCTCGTCAAACTTGAGGTTGTCCCAAGGTTCGGAGTTGGTCATCATATAGAAGCGGACGGCGTCGGCGCCATACTTTTCGATCATCTCAAAGGGTGGAACGACATTGCCCACGTGCTTTGACATCTTGTTGCCCTTGGCGTCGAGGACGAGGCCGGTGGAGATGACGTTGCGGAAGGCCACGCTGTCGAAGACCATCGTGCCGATGGCGTGGAGCGTGAAGAACCAGCCGCGGGTCTGATCGACGCCCTCGTTGATAAACTCGGCGGGGAAGAAAGCGGGCGGTACAGGTGTGCCCTCGTAGCAGGAGTGGATGAGCTGGTCGCGGTATTCGGCCTCGCTCTTGCCCGTGGCAGCGAGTTTCTCGGCATTGAGCTCGCCCTCGAAGGGGTAGTGGAGCTGGGCGTAGGGCATGGAGCCGCTGTCGAACCACACGTCGATGAGGTCGCTCTCGCGGTGCATGGGCTTGCCCGTGTCGCTGACGAGGACGATATCGTCCACATAGGGACGGTGGAGATCGATGCGGTCGTAGTTTTCCTGGGCGTTGTCGCCGACCACGAAGCCGCGGACCTTGAGCGGGTTCTCCTTCATCACGCCTGCCTCGACGGCCTTCTCTATCTCGTTGTAGAGCTCCTCGACGGAGCCGATGCACTTCTCGTTGCGGTCCTCGTCGCGCCAAATCGGGAGCGGTGTGCCCCAGAAGCGGGAGCGCGAGAGGTTCCAGTCGTTGAGGTTCTCGAGCCAGTTGCCGAAGCGGCCCGTACCCGTGGAGGCAGGCTGCCAGTTGATGGTCTTGTTGAGTTCCACCATCCGCTCCTTGTCGAGGGTGTCGCGGATGAACCAGCTGTCGAGCGGATAGTAGAGGATGGGCTTGTCCGTGCGCCAGCAATGGGGATAGTTGTGGGTGAACTTCTCGATCTTGTAGGCCGTGCCCTCCATCTTCATCTCCAGACTGATCACGATATTGAGGTCCTCGGCTTTCTCCGAAGCCTCCTTGTCCCACTTGCCGCCTTCGTTGAAGCGCGGGTCGTAGGCGTTCTTCACGTAGTCGCCAGCATGGTGGCCGTAGGCGGCCTTATCGACGCAGCGATCGATGAAGTGGGCGTCGAGGTCCTCGATGGCGTAGTACTTGCCCAGGAGATCGACCATCGGGCGCGTCTCGCCCTGCTTGTTGACGAGGTAGAGGCCAGGGACGCCAGCGTCGCGGCAGACCTTGGCGTCGTCGGCACCAAAGGTGGAGGCGGTGTGGACGATGCCCGTACCGTCTTCGGTAGTGACGTAGTCGCCAGGGATGACGACAAAGGCGGCGGAGGTCATCTCTACGAAGCGATCCTTGCCGTTTTCGCCCGTGAAGACTTGGTCGGGATGGGCGGCGGCGTAGGCCTTCACCTGCTCCGAAGCGTAATCGTCGAGCTTCTCCGTCGGCTTCACCCAGGGCATGAGCTGGTCGTAGTGGATGCCTACGAGGTCAGTGCCCTTCATGCGGTCGATGACGCGGTAGGGCACGACTTTGTCGCCACGTTCGTAGGCGGGCATGTCGGCGCCCACGGCCACTTCGCCCTCGGGCTTCAGATAAGCTCCAAGGCGCGGCTCGGCCACGATGGCTGTGATCTTCTCGGCCGTATAGGGGTTGTAGGTCTCCACGGCGACATAGTCGATGCGTGGGCCCACACAGAGGGCTACGTTGGAGGGCAGCGTCCAGGGCGTGGTGGTCCAGGCCAGGAAGACGGCCTTGCCCCATTTCGTCCAGCTCTCCTTCGGGTCGCGGATGGTGAACTGGGCCGTCACCGAGGTGTCCTTGACATCGCGGTAGCAGCCGGGAAGGTTGAGCTCATGGCTCGAAAGGCCCGTGCCGGCGGCGGGGGAGTAGGGCTGGATGGTGTAGCCCTTGTAGAGACGGTTCTTGTTGTAGAGCTGCTTCAGGAGCCACCACAGGGTCTCGATAAACTTGTTGTCGTAGGTCACATAAGGGTGCTCCAAATCGACGAAATAGCCCATCTCCTTGGTCAGTTTGCTCCATTCGGCCGTGAACTTTAGTACGTCGGCGCGGCAATGGCGGTTGTAATCTACGGTGGAAATATACTTGTCTGAGGCTTTGTTGTCAATATCCTTCTTTGTGATGCCCAGCTCTTTCTCTACGTTGAGCTCCACGGGCAGTCCGTGGGTATCCCAGCCGGCCTTGCGGCGTACCTGGAATCCGCACATGGTCTTGTAGCGGTTGAATGTGTCCTTGATGGAGCGGCCCAGGACGTGGTGGATGCCGGGATGGCCATTGGCCGAGGGAGGGCCTTCGAAGAAAATAAACTTCGGCTCGCCTTCACGCTCGTCGATACTTTTGTGGAAAATATCGTCCTTCTCCCACGCTTCGAGCACCCGTCTGTTGGTGCCTACAAGGTCTAAACCTTTGTACTCCGGAAATCTCTTTGCCATAAGCCTGTTTTGCTTTTCTTACTTTTTTGTGATATTTAAGGCGCAAATTTACATATTTTCCCCCAAACTACCAAACGTTGCCATACAAAACTTTCCTTGGGCCTAATGGTTCATACGCAAAATGGCGTGATAGGGTAGTTTGTATTGAGGCAATACGGCCTGCTTGGAAGGGAAAAACCAATACAACAAAGCTGAAAATATCGAAAGTTGGCAGAAGATAAAAAATAAGGGCGGTCAGCGACCGCCCCTACTAATAATCTATTGTGGTTTTACTTATCAATCACCGCGTATTATCCCTGGCACTTGCAGGGCTTCAACTCCTTGAAGAAGTCGTGGCCCTTGTCATCGACGAGGATGAAGGCGGGGAAGTCCTTGACCGTGATCTTCCAGATGGCCTCCATACCCAGTTCGGGATAGGCCACGCAGTCGATGCTCGTGATGCACTCCTTGGAGAGGACGGCAGCCACGCCACCGATGGTGCCAAGGTAGAATCCGCCGTGCTTCTTGCAGGCCTCCGTCACCATGTCGGTACGGTTGCCCTTGGCAATCATGACGAGCGAGGCGCCGTGGGCCTGGAACTCATCCACGTAGGGGTCCATGCGGTTGGCCGTCGTCGGACCCATAGAACCACAGGGGAAGCCCTCCGGCGTCTTGGCCGGGCCGGCATAGAGAATGGGATGATCCTTGAAGTACTGCGGCAGCTCCTCGCCCTTGTCGAGGGCAGCCTTGAGCTTGGCGTGGGCGATGTCGCGGGCCACGATGATCGTGCCATACAGGCTCACGCGGGTAGAGACCGGATACTTCGTCAGTTCGGCGCGCACGGCGTCGATACCCTTGTCGAGGTCGATGACGATGCCCTCGCCACCCTCACCCGGGTTGCGCAGCTCCTCGGGGATGAGCTCCGTGGGGTTCTCGTCCATCTTCTCCAGCCAGATACCGTCGGCGTTGATCTTGGCCTTGATGTTGCGGTCGGCCGAGCAGGAAACGCCCATGCCGATCGGGCAGGATGCGCCGTGGCGCGGCAGACGGATCACGCGGACGTCGTGAGCCATGTACTTGCCGCCGAACTGGGCGCCGATACCGCTCTCCCGGCAGATCTGGAGGATTTTCTGTTCCCACTCCAGGTCGCGGAAGCAGCGTCCTCCTTCGTTACCCGAGGTGGGCAGCTGGTCGAGGTAACCTGCCGAAGCCTTCTTGACGGTCGCCAGACACATTTCGGCCGACGTGCCGCCGATGCAGACGGCCAGGTGGTAGGGCGGGCAGGCTGAGGTGCCGAGATCCATGAGTTTCGAGCGGAAAAATTCCAGAAGCGATTTCTCGTTCAGCAGCGCTTTGGTCTGCTGGTAGAGGAAGGTTTTGTTGGCGGAGCCGCCGCCTTTGGTGATGAACAGGAATTTGTATTCGTTGCCTTTGTCGGCGTAGAGATCGATCTGTGCGGGCAGGTTCGTGCCCGAGTTCTTCTCCTCGGTCATCGTGAAGGGCACCACCTGCGAATAGCGCAGGTTGCGCTCCTTGTAGGCTTCGTAGGCGCCCCGGGCGATACATTCGGCGTCGTCCGCTCCCGTAAAGACATTCTCGCCCTTCTTGCCGATGCAGATGGCCGTGCCGGTGTCCTGGCAGGTCGGCAGTTCGCCTTCGGCGGCGACCGTCTGGTTGAGCAGCATGGTGTAGGCCACGAATTTATCGTTGTCGGAAGCTTCCGGATCCTCCAGAATGTGGCGGAGTTGCTCCAGATGGGCCGGGCGCAGGTAGAACGATACGTCGGTATAGGCTTCGCGGGCCAGCAGTTCGATACCTTTGGGATCGACCTTGAGAATGCGGCGTCCGTCGCATTCGACGATCTTGACATACTCTTTGGTCAGCAGACGATATTGCGTCTTGTCACATTCGATCGGGAATGGTTCTTGATAGATGAATTCCGACATGGTGTTGAGGTCTTTATTGTAGCGTTAGAAAAATTGCCAATTATTCGCAAATTTACTAAAATAAAATCAGAATATTCCGTTTGAGCGCTATTTTTTCTCCCGCCTGATTTTTATTCGGGAAAGAGCCTGTTATTAAGGAAATAATGCTTAATTTTGTAAAGATAGGAACGCATAAATTCTTAAATTATTATATAATTATGGTATCTTATAAAGAACTGGGCCTGGTGAATACCCGCGAGATGTTTGCCAAGGCGATCAAGGGTGGGTATGCCATTCCCGCTTTCAATTTCAATAACATGGAGCAGATGCAGGCCATCGTGCAGGCGTGCGTCGAAACTTCGTCGCCCGTGATTATGCAGGTGTCGTCGGGTGCCCGCAAGTATGCCAATCCGACCATTCTGCGCTACATGGCCCAGGGTGCCGTGGAGTATGCCAAGGAGTTGGGTAAGAACATTCCGATCGTGCTGCATCTGGATCACGGCGATACCTTCGAACTGTGCAAGAGCTGCGTGGACATGGGATTCTCGTCGGTGATGATCGACGGTTCGCACCTGCCTTACGATGAGAACGTGGCGCTGACGAAGAAGGTCGTGGAGTATGCCCACAAGCACGATGTGACGGTGGAGGGCGAGCTGGGTGTGCTGGCCGGTGTCGAGGACGAGGTTTCGGCCGAACACCATACCTACACCCGTCCCGAGGACGTGGAGGATTTCTTGAAGAAGACCGGTGTGGATTCGCTGGCCATCTCGATCGGCACGTCGCACGGAGCCAATAAGTTCAAGCCCGAGCAGTGCACGCGCAATGCGGACGGCGTGCTCGTGCCGCCCGAACTCCGTTTCGACATCCTGGAGGAGATCGAGAAGCGCATCCCCGGGTTCCCGATCGTGCTGCACGGCTCCTCGTCCGTGCCGCAGGAGTACGTGCATATCATCAATACGCACGGCGGTGCGTTGAAGGATGCCATCGGCATTCCGGAGGAGCAGCTGCGTCGTGCCGCCAAGAGCGCCGTTTGCAAGATCAACATCGACTCGGACAGCCGTCTGGCCATGACGGCCGCCGTGCGTCTGGTGCTGACCGACAAACCCGCAGAGTTCGATCCCCGCAAATACCTGGGGCCGGCCCGCGAGGAGATGAAGAAGCTCTACATGCACAAATGCGAGAAAGTTCTCGGATCGGCCGGCAAGGC
>ENA-OPSR01000789-OPSR01000789.1-human-gut-metagenome-genome-assembly--contig:-NODE-789-length-11207-cov-2.239150_pt1 | contig 11207 bp, 7 predicted proteins | sample MGYA00241459_ERZ501910 | MGnify/ENA primary metagenome ERZ501910 (study PRJEB25962, sample SAMEA2042504) | human gut metagenome | biome: human gut; feature: human-associated habitat; material: faeces...
TGTAATGCGGGCTCCGACGATATTTTCGTGCAGATACGCATTCAGGTTCGAGTTCTTATTTGAAACTGCCTGCCATGCCCGTCTCTGTTTATTCTTGATCCAGACCATGAACACGCACAGCACCGGCACGCCGCAGAGAACGACGAGCGCCATCTGCACATCGACCAGGAACATGAAAATGACGATGAACAGCAGGTTGAAACACTCCAGCACAATGTTGATCAGTCCATTCGAAAGCATATCCGATACCGAGTTGACGTAGTTGACCACACGGATCAGAATTTTGCCGTGCGGGCGGTCGTCGTAATACTGGAACGGCAGCTCCTGCAGATGCTCAAACAGGTCTTTTCGGATATCGTAGATGATATTCTGGCTGACATCCACCATGATACGGCTTCGGATCGTCGTGAAAATGACGCTGACGACGTAGATGCCGACGAGCATTCCGACCAGAGAAAACAGAAGTTTCTCGTTTTTGTCCGGAATCGCAAGGTCCAGTGCCCGCTGGATAATCATCGGCGCAACGTAGCCGAACGCGCCGCCGATGCCGCTTAAGAGAATCGCCACAACCATCCGGCCCGCGTATTTTTTAATATAAGATGATGCCCGGAGTAAGTGTCTGATGTCAAAAGGTTCTTCGAGCACTTCATCCTGCTTGTATGTATTTTTTGCCATTGCTTCCCCCTCCTACAGTTCATCCACACCGGTCTGCAGTTTCACCAGTTCGTAGTAATAGCCCTTCTTTTCCATCAGCTCCTCGTGCGTTCCCATCTCCTTGATGTAACCGTTCTGCAGCACGATAATTTTGTCCGCCGTCTTTGTGGTGGAGATTCGCTGCGCGATGATAACTTTCGTGCACGGGAAATCCAGTTCTCGTAAGGAATGCTGGATCTGTTTTTCCGTTTCACATCCGATCTGACGGCAGAGTTCAAAAAACTCGTGGGTACCGAAGCTGTTGTCCTCAACAACGCCGCCCCAGTTGGTGTTGATCATTTTTTTGCGGCTTTCTTTCGGTCCGATACCGTCTTTCCAGTGATATTCATCTGCAAAACATCCGCCCGGCCAGCGCAGTACCGGAACTTTGATATTTTTCAGTGCTTCAACAACATCGGTACGCATTCCGTTCACGTTCGGAATATCGGAATTTTCTCCTACATAGAGTCCTTCATAAATACATCTTCCCAGATGCTCCGAAAACTGTCCCTGGATTTCCTTATTGATTTTTGAAAGCTTTCTGTTTGCATCAATTACTAACTTAGCCATAACTTGTCCCCTTTCGAGATCTTAAATTTGGCTTTATTATAGGAGATGTATCTCACTTGTGTCAATGAGCGTACAAGTTGTTTCCCCATGATTTTTTCAAAAAGTGCGGCCGTCTGGCTGCTGACCAAAAGGCCGCTTGTTTTATTTTTCATTCTGCATACGAAAAAACCGCCCTGGTTTTCACCAGGACGGTTACCGTCCGTGCGTTAGAGGATTCGAACCCCCGACCTTTTGGTCCGTAGCCAAACGCTCTATCCAGCTGAGCTAAACGCACATCTTTGTTGCTTTTCCTTTGTGATATTTCGTATCACCGCTGCAACAATATGTATGATACTCTAAGACCTATAAAATGTCAAGGGTTTTTTGAAAGTTTTTTTATTTTTTTTCAAAAATATTTTTTATTGCTATTTTTGATGCAAAAGCAACAGTTTTCTAGTTTCTTCTCAGTGCCTCGATGGGGCTGAGTTTGGCTGCTTTTCTTGCCGGGTAGATTCCGAAGAATACACCTACTGCACAGGAGAACAATGTTGCCGCCAGGATAGTTCCCAGACTGATCCCTGGTGTGATGGTGGTTCCCATGCTGCTGCCGATCACCGCACAGATCACATGTCCCCCTGCGATGCCAAGGACAATGCCGATCAGGCCACCCATGATGGTCAGGATCGCTGCCTCAGCAAGGAACTGAAGCATAATGGAAGAAGTCTTTGCCCCAAGGGATTTACGGATACCGATCTCTCTGGTGCGCTCTGTGACGGACACCAGCATGATATTCATAACACCAATACCGCCTACCAGAAGGGAAATTCCCGCAACAAAAGAAATAAATGCGGTGACCATTCCAAGCATCTGGTTCATGGATTTCATGATATCCTGGAAACTCTGTACCTGGAAATAATCGTCTCCGGCACAATGATGGCGTCTTTCCAGAAGATTTACGATCCGGTCTGCCACCATCTGGGAATCCAGATTTTTGTCTGCCTGAACTGTGATCTGATAGAACTCACCGGTACTTCCTGTAAAATCGTCCATGGCCGTATAAGGCACGTTAATGGACACAGGCATACCGTCATAAGTGTAGCTGACAAAAGTACCGTTCTCCTTCTGCGTGGTAACTCCGCAGATACGAAATGTCTTGGTCAGATCATAACAGGTGACATCCAGTGTCATTCCCACGACATCATCCGTTCCAAAAAGCCGCTTCGCGTCGGCATCTGAGATCACACAGACATTTTTTCCCTCTTCAACCTCTTTCTGTCCGAAGTAACTTCCATACTTCACAGAAGCATTGTCCACCAGTTTGGCGTCCTGCGCCTCACCGGTTACTGTAAGATTAAAATCGCCTTTTCCGGTTACTGTCTCTCCTGTATAGGAATCTGAAACATTAACACCTTCCACACCATCCAGATCCCGGACCGCATCAATATCCTCAGGCTGGATCCAGACATCATCTGCGGTGGCATCATCGCTGCAGTACACCGCAATCTGGCCGCCGCCGATATCATCGATCTCACTGTTCATCTGATTCTTGGTTCCTTCACCGATGGAAACAATGGCGATCACCGATGCAATACCGATAATGATACCCAGCATGGTAAGAAACGATCTTCCCTTATTTGCCATGATGTTGTGGATCGCCATTTTGATGTATTCATAAATATTACTCATTGGCAGTCTCCCCTGTCTCTGCTGCACTGTCACCATCTGCAGGTGCTGCTTCTGCCGTCATTCCCTCTTCCAGAGAACCCAGATCCTCGATGACCTCATCGCCTGCTTTGATTCCATCTGTGATCTCAACAGAATCCTCAGAACTGATTCCTGTAGTGATGTCCTGTCTTGTGATCACGCCGTCTTTCAGTACATAACAGAAAGAGCCATCTTTACCAATATTTACCACTCCTGCCGGAAGTGTTACTACATTTTCAGCCTTTTCCGCATAGATCTTCACCTTTGCGTCAACGCCGAGGAAAATATCTTTATCCGGTTTATCAATACTGACAGTAGCTGCGATCAGAGTAGATCCCTTCTCGTTTGTTGTAGCAATATGGCTGATCTTCGTTACCTTGCCGGTATATTTCTTATCACCGATGGTAATATCCGCAGTCTGGCCTTCTTTTACCTTTGCATAATCATACTTGGATACATTGATGTCCACACTGACTTTACCTGTGTTCTGCAGGGTAAAAAGCTCCATTCCCTGTGTCACTGCTGCTCCCTGCTGCACTGCAGACTTGGAAATAACGCCGTTAAAATCTGCCGTGATACCTTTTTTTCCTTCCGCAACAAGTTCTTTTGCAGATTTGGCATCCAGTTCTGTAAGATTATTGCTGACTCTCAGCTTCTCTTTTTCTTCCTTTGTAAGGCTGGTAGAATCTGCCTCTGCAATGGATTTCTGTGTGGCAAGATCGGACTGAAGATCTGCCAGATCAGAACTTGCCTGATCAATGGCATTCTCAATTCCTGAAGTATCCACAGATGCACCTGTGGAAGCAGCGGATGCACTTCCCTGGTCTGTCAGATCCTGTCCATCGTCCTGTGTTCCGTCTGTAACAAAATCTTCCCCTCCTGCACTGCTGTAATCCGAATATTCCGGCATTTTCGGCTGAGCCGCCTTTTTATCCTCGTAAGCTTCTTTTGCCTCCTGGCAATTAATCTCGGCCTGGCTTCTTGTGTTCTCCGCTTCGTCCAGTGCCTGCGCGTTCTCATCACTCTGGTCTGCCTGCCACTGGGCAAAAGCCATCTGATAATTATTATCTGCCTGGTTATACTCGCCCTGGGCCTTAATATAAGCGGCATTCAGCTCGCCCAGTTCCTTCTGATACTGGGGAAGCGTTTCATTCTGATATGTAGTAAGCGCCTCTGCATATGCTCTCTGGATTTCCGCTTCCTGGGCTGCCTGAGCATCGGCTTTTGCCTGGGCTTCCGCCTGAGCCTGGGCCTGTGCGTCTGCTGCTGCCTGCGCCTGCACAGATGCCAGCTGAGATTTCAGTGATGCCAGATAGTTCTGCTTATCTTTCACCTGCTGCTCCAAACTGGAAACTTTTGATTTGGCATTATTCTGCTTCTGCTGTGCCTCATCAGATTTATTGATGGAATTTTTGTAATCATACTCTCCGGATTTCACATTCAGTTCTGCCTTCTGATTATCTCTCTCCAGATCTTTCAGCTCAAATTCCACAAGTTTTGTACCCTTTGAGACGGAATCCCCTTCTGCAAAAGATACTTTTTTTATCTGTGCGTTTACCGGTGAATAAAAAGTTTTCTGTTCATCACTGACAACCGTTCCGGTTGCATCCACAATTTCTTCCACATCTCCGGTCTCCGCCTTTGTAACCGAAACCTGAGGAAGCTGTGCCTCGCCGCGGCTTCCTCCTGATACTGCGTAAAAACCGCCTGCCACAACTGCCACTGCCGCTACACCGATTACAATCTTTTTTCCTTTTTTCATTTCTGTTAAGCCTCCTCGACGAATTCCTCATTAATCATATCTGATTCAATTTTTCCATCCATGATACGAACCACCCGTTTGGCCTGAGCCGCGATTCCATTATCATGGGTGATCAGGATTAACGTTTCTCCGGATCTGTGCATTCCCTTCAGAATCTCCATAATTTCCCTGCTGGATGCAGAATCCAGATTTCCGGTAGGTTCATCCGCCAGAATTACAGGGGGCTTGGCCGCAATCGCTCTTGCAATGGCCACACGCTGCTGCTGTCCGCCCGACATTTCGTTTGGCTTATGATCCATACGCTTCTCAAGTCCGACTTTTTTGAGGGATTCCACAGCAAGCTTTCTTCTTGTTTTCCGGTCGATCCCACGATAGATAAGAGGAAGCTCCACATTTTCTATTGCGGTAAGATTCGCGATCAGGTTAAAACCCTGAAAGATAAATCCGATCTCTTTATTTCGAACCACCGAGAGATCATTATCTTTCATTGTGGATACGTCTGTTCCATTCAGATAATATTTCCCGGAGGTGGGAACATCCAGACAGCCCAGCATGTTCATAAATGTAGATTTTCCGGAACCGGACTGTCCGATAATTGCCACAAATTCACCTTTATGTATTTCCAGATTCACATGATCCAGCGCCCGCACTTCATTTTCTCCGGGATTGTAAACTTTGCACAGATCCACTACCCGTACCAATGCTTTTTCCATAATTAAACTACTCCTTCTAAAGTAAACCAGTCTCAGGCAAGCTCTATCCACTGCTTATTGCTTTTCGCAACCCCGCAGGGGACTTACTTGATTTGGTTAAAAAATACAGAGCGAAGTCTGCAGGGGATACTGCTGTTTATCGGCGGAATGATCCGCACCCAAACAGCAGCAGGCAGACTGCTCTGTCCTTTCCGGGAAAACCCCGCTCATTGATCTGTAACGAAAAGATCACCGGAATGTCTTCAGAACTGACGCATTTTTATGCATCAAGTAAAAATGCCTTATACGCTTTATATGCCTCATACACGTCCGCCTTGCTGGTAACTTCCCACGGAGCATGCATACTCAGCACAGCCACGCCACTGTCAATGACTTCCATTCCGTAAAGCGCCGCAATATAAGCGATGGTTCCGCCGCCGCCAAAATCGACTTTTCCAAGCTCTGCTGTCTGAAAAGCGACATCATGATCATCAAAGATCCTGCGTACTCTCGCCACATACTCTGCATTGGCATCGTTGGAACCGGATTTTCCTCTTGCTCCGGTGAACTTGTTGAGAACAATACCGCGTCCCAGATATGCTGCGTTCTTTTTCTCAAAAGCCTCTGCATAGGCCGGATCATAACCTGCGCTCACGTCAGAAGAAAGCATGCTGGAATTACGAAGTGCGCGTCTCAGGGCAAGCTCGGAATAGCATCCCATTCCATCCAGAAGCTCTGCCACACTGTTCTCAAAAAATCTGGACTGCATACCTGTAGCACCAACGCTTCCAATCTCTTCCTTATCTACAAGGAGACAGCAGCTTGTACGCTTCGGTGCTTCCATCTCAAGAAGGGCCAGAAGGAGCCACCAGCCGGTACGCTTCGGTGTCTCTTCCATCTCCAGCATTGCCGCAAGGGAAGTATAGGCGCATACGCGGTCATCCTGTCCGTATGCCGCGATCATACTGCGGTCAAGTCCACAGTCTCTGGCTTTTCCTGCCGGAACGATCTCCAGCTCTGCGGAAAGAAAATCTTCCTCTTCAATACCATATTTCTCATTCAGGATATTCAGAACATTCTGTTTCACAGCATCTTTTTTCTTATCATCCGGAAGATCCGCAAGAGGTCTGCTGCCGATCAGGATATCCAGATTCTCGCCCTCAATAACCTCAGCCGCCTTCTTCTGGAGCTGTTTTCCGGAAAGGTGGATCAGAAGATCAGTGATGTAAAGTACCGGATCTTCCTCATCCTCACCAATGCTGACCGCCACAACACTGCCGTCCTTCTTTGCAACAACACCATGCATGGCAAGTGGAAGTGTCACCCACTGATATTTCTTCACACCGCCATAATAATGAGTATCCAGATAAGCAAGGTCTGTATCCTCATACAGCGGATTCTGCTTCACATCCAGCCTCGGTGAGTCAATATGTGCACAGAGAATGCTCATGCCTCCGGAAAGTTCTTCATATCCTACATGAAACAGAGCAATAATCTTCTTCATTCCTACCGCATAAACCTTATCACCGGCTTTGATCTTCTCGCCTTTTTTGATCTTGGACTCAAGGGATTCGTATCCGGCAGCTTCTGCTTCCTTCACGATCTCTGTGACACATTCACGCTCTGTTTTTCCTTTATCCAGAAATTCTCTGTAGGCTTTCGCAAGCTTCTCCATTTCTGCCTCTTCTGCTTCCTTATAGGAGAGCCACGCATTTCTTCTTTCCATCTTCATGTTCCACCTTTCTTTATAATTTCTGACAGATACCGTTTCTCATCATATTATCTGCAATCTGTCTACTATTATAGGTCAAACACTTATGAATTTCCACCGCAATTGATATTCTTTACAAAATCTTTATGATTCGTTATAGTAGTTCTTAAGAATTGGCCCTGTCTGACCTGGCCAGGGCAAAGGAGGAATCAACATGCAATCATCTGCTCAGTTAAAAGAGCTTCTTCACAGCATCAACCGCAAAAGCTATCCCGCATACAAGTCCCTGCGGGGGGCATACCAGTTTGACCGTTATATTTTATCCATTGACCACGTACAGGGAGATCCTTTTGCCTCTCCGTCTCACATCAGCGTGAAACTTTCCCACCGTGACACCGGATTTCCGGGAGAATATTACAAGGATTCCCTGACCCGTATCACACTGGGAGATTTCCTGAACCGACAGTTTGAACAGCAGGTAAATCATTATACCTTCCGTGCAAAAGGATCCGGAAAAAGCGGCCTGATCTCAGTCAGTCACTGTGGTCAGGAGGTTCTTGCACGTACCGCCTGCGAGATTACGGAAAAAGGCATCACTGCCCGTTTTTTCATTGGTTTCCCGGCCAATGGCAGAACCATCAACTCCCCCGAACTGGAAAAAATCCTCTTCGATTTTCTCCCGGTCTGCGTGCATAAAGCGTTCTTTTACCGGAACCTTGATGCCGACCGTCTGAAAGAAGCGATCGAGCTTGCCGAAGACCAGGAATATATCCGCCGGGAACTTGCGAAGCGTTCCCTGGCTGCCTTTGTAAACGATGGGGCCATCCTTCCCAGGGAAAGCGGCATCTCTTCCCGCCCGATGAAAAATTCCGTTCCCTTTGTTTCTCCGGAAAACCTGCGGATTTCCATGGATCTGCCCCACAGAGGAACCATCACAGGCATGGGCATTCCCTGCGGCATCACATTGATCGTAGGCGGCGGCTACCATGGCAAATCTACCTTGCTTAACGCACTGGAACTGGGTATTTACAACCATATTTCCGGTGATGGCCGTGAATACGTCATTACCGATTCCTCTGCCCAGAAGCTCCGCTCTGAGGATGGCCGTTTTATCAAAGACGTAGATATTTCTCTTTTTATCAACGATCTTCCAAACAAAAAAGACACCCTCTGCTTTTCTACAGAGGATGCCAGCGGCAGCACTTCCCAGGCTGCCCGGGTCGTGGCAAGTATGGAAGCCGGAAGTAAAGTGTTTCTTCTTGACGAGGACACTTCTGCCACCAACTTTATGGTACGGGATTCTTTCATGCAGCGTGTGATCTGCAGGGAAAAAGAGCCCATCACTCCATTTCTGGAACGTGCACGGGATCTCTATGAAAAGGCAGGGATCTCCACCATTCTGGTTGCAGGAAGTTCCGGAGCATTTTTCCACATTGCGGATACTGTGATCCAGATGGATAATTATCATCCCGTGGATATCACAGAAATTACCGGAAAGCTCTGTCAGGAATATCCTCTCTCAGACGTTGAAACACCTGCGTTCCGTCTGCCGGAAAGCCATCGCATCATGACCAGGTCCAAAGCGGCTCCATCCCGCCACAGCCGTCCCGGACAGCCGGAAAGACTGAAAACCAAAGTTCATGGCAAAGACGGCTTCTCTCTTGGAAAAACCGAAGTAGACCTCCGCTATGTGGAGCAGCTGATCGACTCCGAGCAGACAGCATCTCTGGCATTGCTTCTGAAGTATGCCTGTGAACATCTCATCGACGGAAAACGTACTCTGCCGGAGATCGTCACTTATCTGGATTCCCAGCTGAAAAAACAGGGCCTGGATTTCTTCTCTGAGGGAAGCTATATTCCATGTGGTTATGCCATGCCAAGGATCCAGGAGATCTATTCCTGTTTCAACCGTTACAGAAGACCGTAACTGCCCTCTGCATCCACACGACCAGTAATCTTAACAAAACAAAAAAACGTTGCCGGTTAACATTGGAAACTTTTATCTCCTCTGTCATCCGGCAACATTTTTCTGTAAATCAAAACCACCGTCCTGTCGGCTCTGTCTTGCCAACGGAACGGTGGTTTATCTTCATACATATTTTAGGGAAAGGAAAGAGTTTTTCTTAAGAGATTCTGTTCTCTTAAGATGTTTATATCATACAGGATAAATGTGAGAGAAATTTGTACAATTTCTAATAAATTTATAAATTTTATTAACGAAGTCTAATCATTTCCCAAAATAATCCTGTCGGCCGTTATTTTCTGTCGTATTCCGGAAAATTCCCGAAATATTACAGCCGTCTTTTTTCATCCTTAATCATGTCTCTGCTCTTTGTTATCATAGGTCTCACAGAATCTGGCAGCAAAAGCCGGCGGCTCCTGATGCGCATACAAATGAGAAATGTCTCCAAAAGAACTCATACGGAAGGATGCGATTCCTTTTCTTCGCTCTTCCGTCACAATAGTGCTCACCGATGATGGCGCCGCACAGAAATTCTGCAGCATTACCAGTGGAGAAATGCTGAGAAGATAACTGATCAGCACACAGCTTACTCCGAAATGACAGAAAAATACAAGGGTATCCTCGTTGGCTTTTTCCGCTCTGTAGTAATGGCCCTCACGCACATAACCATGTTCTGCCAGAACTTTATCAAAATTCTGTGTGACCCAGTCATACTCTTCTTTCATTTTTCCTTCTCGCAGGATATCATTATCCCACCAGCGGTCAAAGCTGTAGAAATTCTCGATCTTTGTCCAGTCCTCAGGAAGCCAGTCCCAGGAAATGATCTTTTCTCCGTGCACATCCGGTCTTCTGATCTTCACATCAAATTCTCTGAGCCACTTGCATTCTGTGGCTGTTCTTCCGTTTTTCTTAAGTGTGCAGGATGCGGTATCCTTTGCTCTTCCAAGTGGCGAGACATAAAAATCCCTGACATCAAGAGCAGCGATCTTCTCGGAAAGGAATTCCGCCTCTTTCCAGCCCTTTTCGGTCAGGGAATCTATTGTGTAATCCGGGTCGCCATGTCGTATAAAAAGTAATTTCATCTTTCTGATATCCTCCATTTTATAACCTGGATTTCCATTATATTCTTATTTTTTCAGTTGTCAATTCCTGATGTCCTCTGTGGCAGATCTTTTTAAGCCTGATCTGCAGCATTTTCTTTTACAGATTCCTGCTGTTCTCTCAGCTCATGAACTGCTCTCTTCAGTGCCTGAAAGCTCTCTTCACTGATAATATGCTCAATCCTGCAGGCATCATGAAGTGCTGTTTTTTCGTGCACTCCCAGCATCATCAGCCAGGATGAAATCAGCTGGTGGCGTTCGTATACTTTGTCTGCGATCTTATGTCCTTCTTCTGTCAGGCGGATATCTCCGTTATCTGCTACTGTGATGAGATTTTTCTGGCGGAGATTCTTCATGGCAACGCTGACACTTGGTTTCTTAAAGCCCATTTCTGCCGCAATATCCACGGCTCTTACAAGCGAACTCCTATTTCCAAGAATCAGGATCGTCTCCAGATAATCTTCCGATGATTCATTTGATCTCATTCTGTTTACACCTCCCTCGGTTTGTTAAAACTAACCAAGTTAATCATAGCATACTTTGAGCAAATGAGCAATGGTTTTCACAGAAAAAAAGCCTGACAGCTCAAAGCTGCCAGGTCTTTACTGCTTTCTGCTTATTTCTTCTGCAACTGCCAGGAAACTCTGACAGGAACAGATCTTCAGCATCCTGAAAATTTCCATAAACTTTTCTTTTGAATAATCTCCTCTGAGCAGTTCACTGTATCCCTGTAATTTCGTCTCTGCCAGAATATGTACCAGATCACTATCCACTTCTTTTCCACATTTTTTCTGAAGATTTTCCCGGAGGAACTGTTCCATTCTTATACAGGTATCTTCCCGGAAATTGTCATATCGAGTTCCTTCCGCTCCATCCATAAGGATTCTTGCGATATCCCGGTTTTCCCAGATAAATTCCATAAGTATCCTGTCATATTCTTCCGGATGCAGTTGTTTTTCCTGATCCGTAAAGTCTCCCATGATCCGCTTCAGATCCTCTACCGTCTCTTCCACGATTTCTTCAAAAAGAGCTA
>ENA-OPSR01000791-OPSR01000791.1-human-gut-metagenome-genome-assembly--contig:-NODE-791-length-11169-cov-2.863685_pt1 | contig 11169 bp, 6 predicted proteins | sample MGYA00241459_ERZ501910 | MGnify/ENA primary metagenome ERZ501910 (study PRJEB25962, sample SAMEA2042504) | human gut metagenome | biome: human gut; feature: human-associated habitat; material: faeces...
TAAGTATTTCTTTATATTATCCAATAGCAATAATAGGAAATATGTTACCAGTTCCAATTATATACCTATTTGCAAGAAAAGTTCTTGAATGGGGAAAAGATAAAAAAATAATAGGAAAATTTTTCACATGGTGTTTAGAAAAAGGTGAAAAAGGTGGAGAAAAATTAAAAGCATCTGCTGGAAATAGCGGAATATTCTGGGCATTACTTTTATTTGTAGGTATTCCTTTGCCTGGTACAGGTGCATGGACTGGAACTCTTGCTGCAAGTTTTTTAAAACTTGATTTTAAAACAAGTATAACTGCTGTCGCACTTGGTGTTATACTCGCAGGAATTATAATGTCTTTAGGAAGTAAAATTGTAGCTATTTTAGGATGGGCTGGAGTTATTGCAATTATTGCAGTTATTTTAGTAATAATTGTTGCTTCTGTCATAATTAAGAAAAAATCTAAAAAACAAAATTAGTTTTAAGCATCAATGTTGATGCTTTTTTTATTATGTTTACATATTATAATATAAAAATACTTTTAGATTGGAGATATTTTTATGTTATTAAATTGTATTTTATTAGCGCTTTCAGTTAGTATAGATTCTCTTGGAATTGGAATTTCTTATGGTATAAAACATACTAAAATTTCAAAAACAAGTAATTTTACATTATTTTCAATTTCGTTTATAGTAACAAGTCTTTCTATAATTATTGGAAATACCATTTCTTCCATACTTTCAGAAAAATTTTCTGTATTACTTGGTTCAGCCTTTTTAATGCTTTTAGGTTTTTATGGAATTTATAAAAACATTTCAAACAAAACTACTAATTATGATTTTAATAATTCAAATGAAATTGATAAAAAAGAAGCTATTTTTTTGGGATTGGCTTTATCTATTGACTCATTTTGTGTAGGCCTTGGAAGTGGAATAATTGGTTTCAATGACCTTTTACTACCAATTTTTGTTTCTGTATTCCAATTATTTTTTATAAATTGTAGTGCAAATATTGCTAATTTATTATTGTCAAAATTTAATATTTCAGACAATATACTTTCTTATATATCATCTTTCGCTCTTATTTTATTAGGTACATTAAAAATTTTGTTTTAATTTGTCACATTTTCTCTGATTATACATATTATTATATAAGATAGACTATCAATTTGATTGTCAGAAAGGATTCTATTTTTTATGATAAGTTGTATATTACTTGCTATATCTGTTAGTATAGATGCTTTAACACTTGGAATTACATATGGTATAAAGCACTCTAGAATTAATAAAATTAGCAATTTAATTGTTTTCTCAATTGCATTTGTTTCAACATCATTGGCAATTTTTCTTGGTAAACATATTTCAAGATTATTTTCACCATCTCTTGCAACATTTATTGGTTCTGCTTTATTAATTTTACTTGGAATATATTCTATTTATAAAAGTTTTAATAAAAATACAGAAGATTATGATTTAGATCATTCAAATTCTATTGATAAAAATGAGGCTATTTTATTAGCATTAGCAGTTTCAACTGATGCTAGTTGTGTTGGACTTAGCTGTGGAATAATTGGTATAACTGGATTTGTTTATCCACTTTTTGCTGCATTATTTCATACTATCTTTATAAATTGTGGTAATATTATTGCATATTCTGCTAGTAAAAAAATTAAACTTTCAGATAAATGTTTAGCAATATTTTCTGGATTTGTTTTGATTTTAATTGGATTAATAAGATTATAAAAGAAGCTACTAATTGTAGCTTCTTTCGTTCTATGTTTCTTTTAATTTCATTGATAATAATTTTGAAATACCCTTTTCTTCCATTGTAACACCATAAATAGTATCTGCTGCTTCCATTGTTCCTTTTCTATGTGTAATTATTAAAAATTGAGTATCTTTAGCAAATTTCTTTAAATATTCAGCATACCTATAAACATTAACATCATCTAAAGCTGCTTCAATTTCATCAAGTACACAGAATGGAGCTGGATTTATTTTCAATATCGCAAATAGCAATGCAATAGCTGTAAATGCTCTTTCTCCACCTGAAAGTAATAACATACTTTGAAGTTTCTTTCCTGGTGGTTGCACATTTATTTCTATTCCACTTTCAAGAATATTATTTTCATCTGTTAATGATACTTCTGCCATTCCTCCACCAAATAATTCTTTGAATACTTCTCCAAAGTTTTTATTAATAATTTCAAATTTTTCTTTAAACTGTGTTTTCATAACATCTAGCATTTCAGCAATTACTTTATTAAGTTTTGCCATTGTACTTTCTAAATCTAATCTTTGTTCACACATAAAATCATATCTTTGTTTTAAATTCTTGTATTCTTCAATAGAATCAACATTTACACTACCTAATTCTCTTATATCTGTACGTAAATTATTAACTTTTCTTTGAGTTAATTGTACATTTTCTGGCATTGGATAATTTCCTGCATTATTAGGAGTTAATTCATATTCTTCCCACATCTTATTTATAATTTCTGTAATATCTTCTTCTATTTTGGTTTTCTTAACTTCTAATTTTGTAACTTGTGCTTTTAAGTCCTCTATTACTTTAAATTCATCAGTTTGTTCATCTTCTTTTTTTGTTAGCTTTTCATTTTTGGCAATTCTATCTTTTTTCAATTTTTCAATATTTTCACCACTATTAGAAACTTGTGATTTTATTTCTTCTATTTGCTTTTTTGTTTCTTCTATTTGTTTTTCAAGTTCAATATTTTCTTTTTCATCTTTTTCAATTTGGGCTTTCTTAATTTCAACATTTTTGGTATGTGTTTCAATTTCTTTATTAATCATTTCTGACATTTCTTGAATTGACATTTCACTTTCATTAAATGATGATACAGATATTTTTAAGTCTGTAATATCTTCGTTTAAGTTATCTATATATGTTTGACTATCTTTATTTGAACTTGCAAATTCATCTATAATTGCTTGTTTTTCTTCATTTTCCTTAGAAATTTTAGCCATCTCTTGTTCATCTAATTCTTTTGATTTTAATAGTTCTTTTTTATTTTCTTCTGACTTTGAAATCTCTTCTTTTTGCTTATTTATTCTATCTCTTATTGTTTGAATATTTTCATCAATTGATTCAACTCTTTGTTTTTCTGTTGCATAAGAAATTTCAATTTCTTGTAATTGCTTTTCTAAATTTTCTGCCTCTTCTAATACATTTTCTGATGAATTTTCATATTCTTCTTTTGATTTTTCTAATTTAGAAATTCGTTCTTTTATTTCAGTAATTTGTCCATTTAATTCTTCAATCTCTTTACTTCTGCCTAAAATATTAACTGTTTTTTTAGTTACTGATCCACCTGTTATTGCTCCAGATGGATTTATTACATCACCTTCTAATGTAATTATTCTGAATGAATAATTATTTTCTTTTGAAAGTTTTATCGCATTTTGCATATCATCAACAATAACTGTTCTTCCTAATAAATTTAATACAATTTGCTCATATTTTTTATCAAATTTTATTAAATCACAGGCAATACCTATTACTCCATCTTTTTTGCCTTTTATATTATCTAATTTTTTTCCTTTTACAGACGTAATTGGCAAGAATGATGCTCTTCCTAAATTATTTGTTCTCAAATGCTCAATTAATTTTTTTGCATCTTCTTCTGTTTCTGTAACAATATTTTGTAAGCTTGCTCCTAAACACATTTCAATTGCAGTTTGATATTCTTTTGGAACATCTATAATATTTGCTAAAACACCATGCATACCTTTTCCAAGTTCTTTTGTTTTTTCGCAATCAATTAATAATGATTTTACACTCTTTGTATAACCTTCTTTTTCCTTTTCTGTTTCTACAAGGAAATTATATCTTGATGTTTTCATCCTCATTTCATTTGTTAAATTAGCAATTTGAATTTCGAACTCTTTAATTTTTGTTGTAATTTCATTTTTTTGTTTTTTTATTTCTTCAAGTTTTTTCAAAATATTATTTCTGTTTGATTCTGTCTCATTAAATTCTTTTGCAATGTCTTCCTTTTTTATTCTAATTCTATCTATTTCAAATGTTTGTGATGATATTTCTTGATTTAACTGACTTTTTCTTTTTTCCAAATTCTCTATATTAGCTTGTTTTTTACTTATTTCTGCTTGTAATTCATATTTTCTATCAGTATTTTTTTCTATAGTCTTTTTGATTTCTTCCATTTCAAGCTCTTTTGAACTTAAGCTTGCTGTTAATTTTGCTAATTCTTCTTCTTTTTCTTTTAATTCATTTTCAAATTTTGCTTTATTTTCTTTTAGATTACTCTTCTTTGACTCTTTTTGTTCTATATCATTTTTTAAACTAGCAATTTTCTCTTGTAATTCTGATATTTCTATTTTATTTCTTTCTGCAATTTCTTTATTATTTTGAATTTTTGCTTCTGCTACATTAATATTAGAATTACATTGTTCTATTTGTTTTTGACTCTCAAATCCGATATTTTGCATTTCTTCGATTTTTGTCGTTATTTCATCAATTTCATCTTTTAATTCTTCTTTTAAAATCTTTATTTTTTCAAGTTTTCCTTCTTCTTGATTTAATGTTGATTTCATTATTTCTTCATCTTGAACAAGTGCTTCCAAATCTTTTTTGTATTTATCAATATTATATAAAAATAGTCCAATTTCTATATTTTTTAATTCTTCTTTTAAATTCAAATATTTTTTTGCCTTATCTGATTGAAGTTGTAATGGTTCTAAATTTCCTTCTATTTCTATTATAATATCATTTATTCTTAATAAATTAAGTTTTGTTTGCTCTAACTTTTTCTCCGTTTCTTCTTTCCTTGCCCTATATTTTACTATTCCTGCTGCTTCTTCAAATATATGTCTTCTATCTTCTGATTTGTTGCTTAATATTTCATCAACTTTTCCTTGTCCAATTATTGAATATCCATCTCTTCCTATTCCTGTGTCCATAAATAATTCAATAACATCTTTTAATCTACATGGCGCTTTGTTTATATAATATCCTGTTTCACCACTTCTATAAATTTTTCTTGTAATTGTTACTTCTGAAAATTCAATTGGTAGTGTTCCATCAGTATTGTCAAATACTAATGATGCTTCTGCAAATCCTAATGATTTTCTATTTTGTGTTCCAGCAAATATTATATCTTGTGTTTTATTTCCCCTTAATGATTTCATACTTTGCTCACCAAGTATCCATCTTATTGCATCAGATATATTACTTTTTCCAGATCCGTTTGGTCCTATTACTCCTGTTATTCCAGGTCTAAATTCTAATATTGTTTTATCTGCAAATGATTTAAATCCTTGCATTTCTAGTCTTTTTAAATACATGTTTTTTCACCTTTATTTTTCGTTTTTCTTTTTGTATTTTATCGTAACTTATTAAATTTTTCAAGGGGTTTACTTTAAAATATCTACTACCATAACTCAATGTCAACAACTTAGTGAAAAAATTTTTTTATATAAACATTTTTTCACTAAGTTGTTGACATTCCACACAGTGCACAGTATTAAAACCAAACAAAAAGTACAACTAAAATTTAGTTGTACTTTTTTTATTTAAGTTCCTATATCTATTGAAAAATTACTATATTTTGCTCCACCAGAATCAACATTTGTTGAATACATAAATTGTAGAGCGAATGAATAATATACTTTATTTGGGGTTAATGATATGTCTGCAGAATAATATCTATCTTTTCCAAAATTCCATGTAAATGTACCACTATATCTAGACCATATTTCTACCCAATTTCCACTAGTATCTAGAGCCATTATTCTCAATCCAAAATATCTATCAGACCACATTGAATTTGCACCAATATTAGCTGATCCTTTTATAGATTTTATTGTAGAACATGCTGTATTGTTTATTACGTCTCCTAATTGTTTCCAACCTGATGAAACAGCTCCTGCATCACTCCAACCTCTAGAAATATGTAGTCCTACATTTACACTTATTTGTGCGTATACTGTTGAACTAGAATTCTTTATTGTTATTGTTGCATTTCCAATAGCTATCCCATTCACTGTTAAATTATAAGTACCATTTCCACTTGCAATCATATTAGTACTTATAACCTTAGAATTGCTATTTACACATACAATTTGTTCTGTTGTATCTGATGGTGAACATGTTATTTTAGAAGTAAATGTATCTCCAACCTTTATTGCAGCACTATTGGGACTAGCTGTTATTCTTTGTACTTTATTTTCAACAACTACTGTACATTTGGCAGAAAGTCCATTTCCTGTTGTAGCTGTTATCGTAGCTGTTCCAGTTCCAATTGCCGTTACATATCCATTTCCATTTACTGTTACAATACCATTATTACTACTTGTCCAAGATACGTTTGTATATACATTTGCATTAGTTGGTCTTACTATTGCTTTTAATTGATAATTTTTATTTGTATATTTCTCCAATACTATTTTATTTGTACTTAATGTAATAGATGTTGGTGACGTTTGTACCGTTATTGTAGCTTTCGTTGATTTTCCATTTGCTGTTGTTGCTGTTATTGTTACCGTTCCATTTGCATATCCCCTTACTAATCCATTTGAATCTACTGTTGCTATATTATTATTAGTACTTGTCCAAGTTATTTTATCTTTTATATTAGTTGTGTTTGGTGATATTGTTGCCTTTAATTGTACTGATTTATTTTCTGCACTTAAATCAATTGTTGCACTACTTGGTGATATTGATATTGATACTGGTGATGTTTGTACTGTTACACTTGCTGATGTTACCTTTTTATTTTCTGTCACTACTGTTATAACTGTTGTTCCATTTTTCACTCCTGTAACTACACCATCTTTATTTACTGTTGCCACACTATTATCAGAACTACTCCATGTTAATCCTATATCTGTATTGGCTGTACTTGGATATATTGTTGCTTTAAATTGATATGTTTTATTTGTACTTATATCTAATGTAACATTTTCTTTGTCTAATCCTATTGATAATGGTGTTGATATTACTGTTACATTCCAAGTTGCAGTCTTTCCATTTTCTGTTGTTGCTGTTATTGTTACATCTCCATTTGAAATTCCTGTTACAAATCCATTTTCATCTACTACAGCTATATCATTATTACTACTTGTCCATTTTATTCCAGTTTTATAATTTGCCGTACTTGGATATATTGTTGGCTTTATTTGTAATGATTTTATTGCTGATGATATATCTAATATATGTCCACTTGCAGTTAATTCTATTGATGTTGGTTCTTGATGAACTGTTACATAACTCATAGCTCTTTTCTCTTTAGATGTTTCTACTAATATTGTAGCTTTTCCTAATTCTTTTCCTCTTACAAATATTTTATTATTTTCTACTAAAATTTTTCCATTCTTATCTTTCTTTACGTCTAATACACTTTCATCAGAACATGTTACTTTATAATCTTTTGTATTTGATGTTATTGTTAGCTCATAATACTTTCCTGTTGGTTCTCTATTTATTGAGATTGATCCAGGATTTATTAATACACCATCTCTGTCAACAATTCCACTACTATCTTCATCTAATCTAACATTTCCTGTTTCATCTATTATATATGCATTTCCTGTGTTTTGGAATTTTACTACATATATATCTGCTGTTAATATTTTATTTATATATGTATCTCCTGGTCCATATATATTATATTCAAATTTTTTTGAGTCCGCATCCCCTATATATGTATTTAATTTTTCTTGTATTTTTGTCTTATCTGCTATTACACCTGATTTATTCGTTTCGTCTGCTACTGCTTGCGCTGCAGCCCACTGTACAGCTTCTTTTTCCTCACTTGTTAATTTCTTTTTGTCTGCATTCGCACTTTGATTAATTATTCCGCTATTTCCTCTTATATTTGCTATCACTGCTCCAGCAATTATTATTAATACTATTATTGTAACAACAAGTGCTAAAAGAGAAACACCATTTTCTTTTTTATTTACCATCTTCATTCCTCCTTTGTTTTTTTATTTACCTATTCATTCTATTATAACATTTTTTTCGATTTTTTTCAACTGTTTGGTGTTTTTTCAAAAATAATTGGGATGTTAATTTTGTTAACATCCCCCATCTCCACCTCCACCGCCTTCTTGTGCCCAATATCCTTTCATATGAACATTTGCAGCTGGCATTGTAAAAATTGTATTAGCAGAATAATGTGTTCCATTATATTCCCAATATTGGAATACATAACCACTTGCAGACGCTTGTGGTAATGTGCACTTATCTCCTGCTTTTAAAGTATATGATGTTGGATTAACACTTCCTCCCTGTGCATCAAATACTATTGCATATAGTTGAACTGCTGTTATTACGCAAGATGCTGAATGGGTTCCACTAGAACTTTTTACTGTGATTGTTACTTTTCCTGCACCTTTTATTATTACCAAACCATCTTGATTAACTACTGCTACATTTGAATTACTAGACGTCCAAATAATTCCTTCTGTACTTGTTGATGGCGTTAATGTTGCTACTAATTGAAATGTTTGCTTATTTAATTCTAAACTTTCTATAGTTTCATATTCTTTATTTAATCTTATTCCAGTAATTAATGTCTCAACAGTAACTATACATGTTGCACTTTTATTATTTTGAGTTGTTGCTGTTATTACTGTTGTTCCATTCTTTTTAGCAGTAACATTTCCATCTTGATCTACTGTTGCTACTGATGTATCTGAACTTTTCCAAGTTAATTTTGTGTTTACATTAGATGTTTTTGGATCATACACAGGATATAATTTTGTAGTTTTTGTTCCTGTCATATTTAATGTTGTTTTTGCTTTATTTAACGATAAACTTACTGGTGATGTCTGTACTTTCACATTACATTTCGTTGTTTTTCCATTTTGAGTTGTTGCCGTTATAACTGCTGTTCCATTTGAAACACCTATAACAGTTCCATCATTTCCAACTGTTGCTATACTTGAATTACTACTTGACCATTTTACTACATTTTGTACATTTGCCGTACTTGGTAATATTGTTGAAGTTAATTGTATTGATTTAGGATTTGCAGTTAAATCAAGTGTTACATTATTCTTATTTAATTGTATTCCTATTGGTGATGTTTGTACTGTTACAAATCCTGTTGCTGTTTTATTATTTTCTGTTGTTACTCTTACTGTTGCAGTTCCATTTGAAAGACCTGTTACCACTCCATTTGATGAAATTGATATAACATTTGGACTACTTGAACTCTCTATTTCCCATCTTAATCCTATACTAGCATTTGCAGTACTTGGATATATTGTTGTAGCATACTGATGTGTATTTACCCCATTAATATCTAACACTAAGTTTTCAGAATCCAAACTTATTTCTAATGGTGTTGATATTACAACCACTTTCCATGTTGCTGCTCTTCCATTTTCTGTTGTTGCAGTTATTGTTACTTCGCCATTCGAAATTCCTGTCACAAATCCATTAGAATCTACTACTGCAACATCATTGTTACTACTTGTCCAAGTTATTCCTGTTTTATAATTTGCTGTACTCGGATATATTGTTGGTTTTATTTGTAATGATTTTATTACTGATGATATATCTAATATTTCTGAAGTTGCTGATAATTCTATTGATGTTGGTTCTTGATGTACTGTTATATAACTTATTGCTCTTTTTTCTTTTGATGTTTCTACAACTATTGTTGCTTTTCCTAATTTCAACCCTTTTACTGTAATTGTATTATTTGTTACTTTAATATTTCCTGACAAATCTTTTTTTACTTGCAATACACTTTCATCTGAACATGTTACTTTATAATCATTTGTATTTGCTAATATATTTAAAGTTAATTCTGATCCGATATTTATAGATGTTGATGCTGGTTTTATTAACACACCATCTCTACTTGCAACTTTATCTCCTGTTTCATCTCTTCTTACATTTCCAGATCCATCAATAATATAAGAATTTCCTGATTTTGAAAATTCAACAACATATGTATCTGAAATTATCATTGTTCCTTTATACTCTTCTTCAGGTCCAAATATTTGATATTCCATATCTTCATTTTGATTTCCTATATATTTATCAAGTTTTTCAGCTATTTGTCCTTTATCGATTATTTGCCCTGTTTTATTGCTATCGTCTGCAACAGCTTGTGCTGCTGCCCATTGAATAGCCTCATTTTCTTCGCTTGCTATTTTTTCATCTCTTGCTTCTAAACTTTTATTGAATAACCCACTATCATTTCTAATATTTGAAATTGTTACTCCGGCTAATAATATAAGTACTATTATAGTAACTACTAGTGCTATTAATGACATTCCATTTTCTTTTACTTTCATATTTTTTCTCCTTAGTTTTATATTTTATTATATAAAATTTAAGAATTAGAATGTAAATTTTTTATTAATTTTTACATTTTTCTTTTTTTATATCTTTAAATAAGACTATTAAACATATCGTAATTATACAACAATATATAACTATCATTTTAGGACCACCAAATAGTTTTGCATCTCGAAATAATTGTTCTATAACAAACATCCTCATTATAACATATTCTAGAACTGCCAATGCAATTCTTTTTAAATCACTAATTCTTCCTTTATATTTAACTAATATACAAAATCCAATTAGCCATACACCTGTTTCTATTAATTGAACTGGATACTCTATATGTATATATCCTAAAGCTACAGTATATGAAAGAATCTTATCTGGCATTACTTTTCCAACACAACACCCTTTTATAAAACATTCTATTTTTCCAACTGCAGCACTCAAAAATATTGATTCCATCATAGTATCTATAAGTTGTGTTCTATATTTAGGAAATATTTTTATTGATATAAGCATTCCTAAGGCTCCACCTATAAGAACTCCAGAAATTTTAAAATACTTAAGTTTCCAAATAAATAATTGAGATATATCTTTATTTCCAGAATTTATAAACCATATTATTCTTGCTGTAACTGTTCCTAATATTATTGCTATCACCGTATTTATTATTGCTACAGATATTTTTTTTGTTCTTTTATATGTCATAAAAACATTATATATAATTGCTATACTATATGCAAATACTCTTTGCTCTGCAAGTGTTTTTATCATTTTTTTCTCCTTTGTTTTCAACATTTATAACTCAATTATATCATTTTATATTTAAAATTGTAAATAATTTTACAAAAATTATCCAACTAATTTCTTCTGCAAAATCATTCTTATTTTTACTTC
>ENA-OPSR01000799-OPSR01000799.1-human-gut-metagenome-genome-assembly--contig:-NODE-799-length-11028-cov-3.387314_pt1 | contig 11028 bp, 9 predicted proteins | sample MGYA00241459_ERZ501910 | MGnify/ENA primary metagenome ERZ501910 (study PRJEB25962, sample SAMEA2042504) | human gut metagenome | biome: human gut; feature: human-associated habitat; material: faeces...
TCCCAAGCTGCCTAATACATAATCAAAAAATGTCCAATTTTTTGGGTTCAGTACAAAGTTATAGATGTGTTTTTTATTTGTCTATTTGCTTAAATATAAAATAGTTATAATTAAGGCAATTGCTATGATAGTAACTCCTACTAATCCATAGAATAGTAAGTATATTTTACTTATTGCTATTGCTTATTTTTTATAACCCGCTTCTTGCAATGTTTTTGCAAGTTTTATGCAGTCTTTATTTCTAGCCTTAGCTTGTCAGCTATCATTGCAATAAATTCCGAATTCGTTGGTTTTCCCTTGCTTGCAGATACTGTATAACCAAATATGTTTTCTACAACTGCTGGTTCTCCTCTGCCCCATGCAACTTCTATAGCATGGCGAATCGCACGCTCTACACGGCTTGGCGTAGTGTGGTATTTCTTGGCTATGTCTGGATACAGTTGTTTTGTTATTTGGTTTATTATATCAATATCATTTACAACCATCATTATGGCTTCTCTTAAATATTGATATCCTTTAATATGTGCTGGTACACCAACTTCATGAATTATGTTTGTAACTAGAGCTTCTAATCCATCTTCACTCTTTTTGTCAATTTGTTGTGGTATATCTATGTACTGGGATTTCGTTTCTTTCACAATAAAGCTTCCTCTGTTTGTAGAAGGCTGATAATATCTCAATTCTTTTATTCTTTTTATTAATACTTCTATGTCGAATGGTTTTACAACATAATATTGAGCCCCTAAAGTTATTGCTTTTTGTGTTATTTTGTCTTGACCTACTGCTGAAAGCATTATGCATATTGGCCTTTTTTCTAGTCTCATTGAACTTAATCTTTCTAAGACTCCTAACCCATCTAAATGTGGCATAATAACATCTAATAGTACAACATCTGGTTTTAAAGTAGATATAATGCTTAGTGCTTCCTCTCCGTCTTTTGCCATGCCAACAACCTGCATGTCCTCATCCTTTTCTAGATAGTTTGCTAAAGTTGTTGCAAATTCATTATTGTCGTCAGAAATCAAAACTGTTATTTTTTCATTCACTCTTTCGTTCCCCCTATTCTTATTTACATAGTTGTAAATCTTTTACAACGTGTATTATATACGTATATTTTGCTTTTTGCAATAGTTTTTGGGAAACTTTTCCATTTTTCTTCATACATTATTGTGCTTTTTCAATGAATTTTCGACATAATATACCGATTTCTTTTATTTTGAATGGTAACTGCCTATTAATTTCCATGTTTTTTGATATCAATTTATTATATTCTTCTTCATTTAATTCTATTTTTTGAATTATATTTTCAGAATATTTTGTTTCTACAATTTTTATATTGTTTTTTTCACAATAATATTTAAATTTTTCATTTTCCGAATATTCTATCTCTAGGCTTGCTTGTAATCCATTTTCAACTTCTATTATTTTTCCATTTTCTATTGATGCCAATGCTGTATTTGAATACGCTCTTGTAAGTCCTCCTGTTCCTAATAATATTCCACCAAAATATCTTGTTACAACAATAAGAATATTATTCAGGTTATTTTTTCTTATAACATTTAAAATTGGAGCTCCTGCAGTTCCAGATGGTTCTCCATCGTCACTGCTCTTTTCTAATAAATTTCCATCTTTATCAACGATACTAAACGCAAAACAGTTGTGCTTTGCATCATAGTATTTCTTTTTTATTAAATTGATTTTTTCTTCCGCTTCTTCTTTACTCTCTATATGGCAGCTATTTGCAATAAATCGAGATTTTTTCTCCACAATCTCTGCAGTAGAAGCCTCTTTTAAAGTACAAAACTTCAATTCATTTTCCTTTCTAGCATTCTGAGCCTGCCGTAAATCCTGTAGAATATGCAATTTGCAAGTTAAATCCACCAGTATATGCGTCTACATCTATTATTTCTCCTGCAAAATACAGTCCATTAACTATCTTTGATTCCATTGTTTTGGGATTTATTTCTTTTACATTTATTCCACCAGAAGTTACAATTCCTTCTTCTATTGGTCTAAATCCAGATATTGTAATAGAAAAGTTTTTTAGGAGTTTTACTAGGTTCATTCTTTCTTCTCTTGTAATCTCGTTTACTTTTTTATATGGATTTATTTTTGATAGTTCAACTACCGTATCAATCATTTTTTGTGGCAATAAATTGTTTAAACAATTTTTGAATTCTTTGTTCTTTCCTTCTAAAAAGTCTCTTTGTATTCTGTTATCAAGTTTTTCTTGTTGTAATGCTGGTTTTAAATCTATTACAAGCTGTATTTTTCCTTCTTTTAAGAGGTTTTCTACATTTTTATATCTTAGTAAATGCGCTGATGAACTCAATATTGTTGGTCCAGATACTCCAAAATGTGTAAATAGCATTTCTCCAAAATCTTCATATATTGTCTTATTTTTGTTTGTATCAATCAATTTTATTTGAACATTTCTTAGGCTTAAGCCTTGCATTTGTTTACAAATATTTAAAGATTCGCCTTCTGCTGTTAATGGAACAAGTGATGGTTTTACAGGCACTATTGTATGTCCTAATTTTTGAGCAATTTCATATCCGTCTCCAGTAGAACCTGTTGCAGAATATGTTTTTCCACCAGTTGCAAGAATTACTTTGTCTGCTAAAATTTTCTTTTGTCCACCATTCTCATCTTCGTACATTACACTTACTACTTTATTTTCTTTTGTCTCTATTCCCACAACTTTAGTGTTAAATTTTATTTTTACTCTTTTATTTTTTAGCTCAGTTTCAAATGCCTTTAACACATCGAGTGATTTATCGGAAGTTGGAAATATTCTATTTCCTCTTTCTTCTTTCACACTGACACTGTGTTCTTTTAAGAAATTGATTATATCTAAATTCGTATAATTATCAAAAGCACTATACAAAAATCTGCCATTTCCCGGAACATTCTGTATAAAATCCTTTATATCCAGACTACTTGTAATGTTACATCTGCCTTTACCTGTAATAAGTAACTTCTTACCTAATCTATCATTTTTTTCTAGCAAATAAACTTCATTTCCATTTTTGCTAGCAGTTATCGCAGCCATCATTCCAGCTGGACCACCACCAATTACTACAACCTTCATTAAAAATCCTTTCTTTTCGCCCAAAAAGGGGCGTCCCTATTGGGCGATTGCTTTTATTAATCCTAATTTTCCATATTCGTATGTTAATGCACCTTGTTGGAATCCAACAAATGGAGCTCTTAGCGGTCCATCGCAAGATAGCTCTATTGAAGAACCTTGTGTGAAACTTCCAGATGCCATTATTATTTGGTCTTGGTACCCTGGGGTATCACATGGTTCTGGCAAAGAGTCTGAATCTACTGGTGAACCAGCCTGTATTCCTTGGCAGTATTTTATTAATTTTTCTCTATCTCCAAATTCTATAGTTTGAACTATGTCTACTCTTTCTGCATCAAATCTTGGTTCTACTTTGTAGCCCAACATTTCCATTACTTTGCTGGTTAATATTGCTGTTTTTATGCTTGCTTTTACAACACTTGGTGCTAAAAATAATCCTTGCAAAAGACTTCTGTTTATACCTAAAGTTGGGCCAACTCCTTTTCCTTCTCCTGGAACTGTTAATCTTTCTGCTGCAAGCTCTACTAAGTCTTTTCTACCTGCTATGTATGCACCATTTGGAGCAATTCCTCCACCTAAATTTTTTATAAGTGAACCTACTATTACATCGGCTCCTACTTCTAATGGCTCTCTTTTTGATACAAATTCACAATAGCAGTTGTCTATCATTATTATTACATCTTTGTCTGCTTCTCTTATTGCTTTAATTACTCTTTCAACCTTATCTAATGAAATACTCTTTCTTAAAGCATAACCTTTTGAGCGTTGAATTTCTATTAATTTTACTTTTGACTGTTTTAATCTTTCTGTTATTTTTTCATAATCAAAGTCGTCATTTATTAAATCGATTTGTTCATACTTTACCCCAAATGATTTTAATGAACTTGGATTTTCTGCAATTCCAATTACTTCATCTAGTGTATCATATGGCTTACCATTTATGCTTAGCATTGTATCTCCGGGTCTTAAAAAAGCAAATAATGCAACTGTTAAAGCATGTGTTCCAGATATAAATTGGCCTCTTACGATACAGTCCTCTGCCTTTAAAACATCAGCAAAAACCTTTTCTATTTTTTCTCTTCCAATATCTCCATAACCATAACCTGTAGTACTTCCAAAATCCGCTTCATTTACTCTATTTTCTTGAAAAGCTTTTAATACTTTTTCACTATTAAATTCACATATTTCTTCAGCCTTTTCAAACTCTTTTGATAACTCTTTTTCAGCTGAATTTATAAGTTCCCTGGCACTTTCTAAATTATAATTTTCCATTTTCATCCTCCATTTATTTTTACTAATCCCTAATTATTTATATCTCATTTGTAAAATATGCCACCTCATACAAACTACTTACCTCATAATATTCGCCTATAAAGTTTGGTGCATATTCATTTAATTCATATGTTGGTGCTTTTACTTCGTTTCCTTTAGAATCCACTACGCCCCATCTTCCATTTTGCTTAACAGCTCCAAAGCCATATTCATTAAGGTCTATTGCCATATCATATTTAAAATTTACAACTGTATTTCCATTTTTGTCAACATATCCCCATTTGCCATTTTGTTCTTTTGCAAATATTTCGTTGCTTGTAAATATGTCTTTTGCATCTTTTTTGTTTCCGTCATAGTCTAAATAAGCTATTCCATTTGCTGATGTTACTTTTAAATAATTGTCTTTTATATAAACACGAATGTCTGTTAGTTCTAGCACTTTTTCCATTTTTTTGTTATATATTTCAGAAGTTTTTGTGTTTGAATCTATTATTTGTACTATGTTTGTTCCTTTTATGTTTTGAATTGTATCTTTTTCCAGTGGTATTACTGTATTGCCACTAATATCTAGCACTCCGGATTTTCTACCATTTGATACTATAAAATAATCTCCAAATGCATATGAAATGTTTGAATATTTATTTTCTATTACCGATATTTTGTTTTGATCTATTACCCCATATTGATTGTTTCTATCTATTGTTATACTATATTTTCCATTTGCAACTTTTTCTACACTCTTATAGCTATCATCGCTCTGCAAAGTTCCTGCAACATCAAATACCAATAGTTTCCCGTCTTTTTCTGCGTTTAGATAGCTTCCCGCAAATGTAATATTTTCATATTGAATTGGCAATATCATGCTTCCATCTAAATCATATACTCCCTGTTTTGCATTTTGTTGCAATACAAATATTTTGTTTTCACTATCAAAGTCAATGTCTTCATATTGATTATCTATAAGTGTTTGACCATTTTTTAATACTCCAGCCATTCCATTTTTATATGTTATTAAATATACTGTTTCATCATCTTTCAAAGAAGTTATTCTTTTTACATTTGTGTAAATTGTATCTAGTGTTTGTCTATTCTTATAATTTATATAACCATATCTATAGCCATTGTCTGTTCTTACATTTACAATATAGCCTGCTTTTTCATATTTTGTTTCTTCATTATAGTACCCATCTGTTGTAATCGAATTGTATTCTGGTTTTACAATTTCTTCTCCATTTATGTCTATAAGCCCATATTTGTCATCTTTTTGAACTCTTAATACTCCGTCTTTATATTCTAAAGTTTCTATACTATCATAAATTGCCGATGTTATTTCTTTACCATCAATGCTAACCAATCCATACTTTTCTCCATCTTGATATTTCAAAATTTGAGTTTGATACGTATTAGAAATTGATGTATTATTGTTAAAACTTCTTTGTTATTTGCATTTAATACCTTTGTTGTTCCATCTTTGTTCATACAAATAAATATTGCTTTAGAAGGGTTTGGAATCTGAACAGAATCATATTGTGGCTCTATTACTGTCTTTCCAGTCTTGTCTATTACTCCCGCTTTTTCTCCAATAAGCGTAGAAAAATAGTTATATTCTGTTACTTCTTCTAATTTTATCTTTTTGTTTTTACTAATATTCTTAGCAACCATAACAATTACTACTATTACAACTATTAAAAGTAACAGTCTAGTTAAAGCTTTTTTGTTAGCTTTTTTTCTTTTATTTTTTCCATTCTTTACTGTTTTTCTTAAATCATCTGGATTATTAACTTGATTTCTACTCATTACAACTTCTCCCTTTCATTTTTCACATATGTTTAACATTGGTTCTCTTTACTCTCTAGATTGGAAAATTGTAATTATTTTTCAATCACTGCATCTGTCTGAATATCAAAGTAAAACTCAATGCCATTTTCTCTATTTACTGCACCATATTTAGAATTGTAGTTATTCATTATTGCTTTAACAAGTGCAAGCCCTATTCCTGTACCACCATCGGCTCTATTTCTAGATTCATCAACTTTGTAAAATCTTCCCCAAATTCTTTCTAAATTTTCTTCTGACAATGTGTCTCCTGTATTAAATACCGATATTTTTACTTTATGTTTTTCTTTATCTTCTTTTAATTTTATTTCTATATATTTTTCACCATTTACTTCTTTTGTATGCTTAATTGCATTTGTAAAATAGTTTGTAAACGCTTGCTCTATATAGAATTCGTCAGCATACACATTTACCTTTTTGTCTGCTTCAAATTTTACTTCTTTTATACCCTTTTCTTCTAGCATAACATTACATTTTCTTATTACTTCCTGTATTAGCTCGCATATATTAAAAGTGTCGTTGTTAAACTCTCTTTTTCCATATTCTAGCTTCATAAGTTCTAGTAGTTGTCTTACCAATTTATCCATTTTATTAGACTCATCTAAAATAACTTCTGCATAGTATTTTCTAGATTCATCATCAGCATTTACATTTTCAACTAATCCCTCTGCATAGCCTTGTATCAATGCAATCGGCGTTTTCAACTCGTGTGATACATCAGAAATAAATTGTTTCCTCATTTCATCTATTTTAGACTTTTCTTCTATGTCTCTTTCTAGTTCCACATTACTGCTACGTAGTTGTTTTATTGTTCCTTCCAACTTTTGAGACATCAAATTTATACTTTTTCCAAGTTCATCTATCTCATCATTAGACCCTGTTGGTTCATATTTTTGACTAAAATCTAATTTAGACATCTTATTTGCAATAACATTCAATTCTAGTATTGGGTTGGTAAACCTTCTAGAAACGTACGAAACTGCAATTCCTGCTATTACAATAGCAATTACTCCAATTATCAACAACAAATTATTAGAAATTCTAACGCTCTCCTCTATTGCAGAAATTGGAATTTGAATATAAATTTTATAGCCATTATCTAATTCACCAGATAATAATATGCTATTTAGACTAGACGTCGTTACTTTTTTTATCTCCATATTGTTATTCGAATATAAAACTCTTTCTCTTTTTCCAAACAATTTCAGTCTATTATTATCTAAATTTTGACTAATCATATTGGAAAAATTTTCGTTAGTAGAAAATACTAGCATATAATCTTCATTTTCTACCATTATATCAAAATTATTAGCCAGAGCATCATTTCTTATTTTTAAGAGAATTGAACTTTCATTATTATTATACATATCGTTAATTTTATTGTACTCTTTTTTTACAGAATTTATTTTAGAAACCATGTAAAAAGTCTCTAATACCATGCTGTTCATTATAACCAGCAATGCAACAATGAATATTACTATAACACTGAGTGTAATAAAAAGCTTTACACGAACGGACTTAAATCTTGTTTTTTTCACTCTTAATCATATTCCTCCTTTGCACGAACTTACTTGGAAAAGAATTAAATTTTGACAGAGATTTACTACTTTTTAACTTCAAACTTATATCCAATTCCTCTTATTGTTTCTATATATTTGCCTTTTTTCCCTAGCTTGTGTCTTATCTTTTTTATATGACTATCTATAGTTCTAGAATCTCCATAATAGTCATAGTTCCATACATTGTTTAATATTTTATCTCTTGACAATGCAATTCCTTGGTTTTCTACTAAATATACTAATAACTCATATTCTCTTAGACTAAGTTCAATTTGCTTTCCATCAACCGAAACAGTTCTTCCTTGATTGTCTATTTGAATGCCACCATAGTCTTTTACTTCTTTATTATCTCCTGCTGTTCTTTTTAATATTGCCTCTACTCTTGCAACAAGTATCTTAGGACTGAATGGCTTAGAAATATACTCGTCCACGCCTAACTCAAAGCCGAACAATTCATCTTGTTCTTCGCCTCTTGCTGTAAGCATCATAATTGGCACTTTAGAAGTTTGTCTAATCTGTCTTAATACAGACCAGCCATCTAATTTAGGCATCATTACATCCAATAATATTAATCTTATTCTATTTTGATTTTCAGAAAACACTTTTAAAGCTTCTTCACCATCGGCAGCTTCCATTGTATTATAATTTTTTTGTTTTAAGAAATCTTTAATAAGCTTTCTCATTCTCTCCTCATCATCAACTATTAAAATACAATCATTTTCCATTTTTATTTGTTCCTCCTTACAGTTTCGGTTTGAAAAAGAATGAAACTTAACATAGTCAAAATTGTAATACTTTTTCAAACCTATTCCTTACCAAAAATATTTTATCTCTATAATTTTAAAATATCTTTGTGTCTTAAATATGAACATTTAGCAAAAATATGAGCTTGTCCATCATAATATCCAAAATAATTTCATTTTTATAAATTTAAACTGGAAATTCATCCTTTGAGTTGGTTGAAGAGTTTCAACTAAGAGCAACATGTTTCAATTTTATAAATAAATTATTTCTGGTCTTGAGTATCATTCATTGGTTTTTCTTTAATATAAATATTTTGTCCTGGATATGATAGTTTTACATTTTCTGATTCTAATACTTTTAGTATTTCCAAATTTACACCATCTTTAAATGCCTCGAAATCGTCATACCCTGTCTGAGTTGAATTTAAGTATATAAATATCTGTATTCCTTCAAGTTTAATGTTTTCAAAATGTACTTGTATAGAGTCTGGCACTATCTGTGGATTTGTTTTTAATGCAAATTCTATTTTTTTCAATAATCTTTTTACTGCTGTTTCTGATGTATTTAATGGTAAATTTAATGTTGTTGAGTAACGTCTCTTATCTATGTTTCCCCAATTTTTAACAAAGCTTTCAACCACTGTAGAGTTGTTTATGGTTATTACAGTATTGTCAGTTGCTCTTATTTTTGTACTTCTAAAAGTTATATCTATTACAGTTCCAGAGTAATCACCAACTTCAATCCAGTCTCCAACAGAAAAAGGCTTGTCTGTAATTATTGCAAATCCACCAAATAGATTCTTTGCAATATCTTGCGCAGCAAATGCAATTATAACACTAGATATTCCAAGTCCTGTTACTAGGCCTCCTAAATTATATCCTAGTTCTAGTAATACCAAATATATTGCCACAAAATAAATTACAGCTTTAGCGATTTTGCTAACAAAATTATTTAATTGCTTATCTCCATTATATTTTGTTTTTTCTTCTAATTTTTCAAATATTACCGATTTCGGGTTAAATATGTCTGCCAAACCATTTGAAACACATATAATAAGTGCAATTTTATATAATTTGACTAGTGTAATATTTGCCTCTGTTGATAAATTTAATAACATAACAGCAATATAAATTCCAGTAACTTTAATTATTCTGCTTAATGGTTTATAAAAAGCATTTTGCTTAATTTTCTTCTTATCTTTTTCTTTTAAAGAAAACAATCTTATTATCACATAGCTTATCAAATTGCTTATCATAAAAAACAATGCTATTACAATTACAGAAATTGCTATGTCTAATAATGTTTCTTTATTTAAATTTTTAACTTTATCAACTAAACTTTCAATTATATTCATTCTTGTTTAACATTCTCCTTTTGTTCACGTTTTTCCATTTTTTAAGTGTGACTTTTATCGTGCAAAATTCTTGTTATACTCTCAAAAATATACTTATTTCTTCCAGTACTTAGTATAAATTTACCATTTTCTTAAACATATTAGTAATCCTGTCTATCTTGTTTCTTATTCCATTCTATAAAAGGGTATTCACAGCATGGATTTTTAAGCTGTTCTTCATCTATTATGTCGTTTTCACCTTTTATATATTCTTGAATTCCTTCATCTCTAAAACCACTACTAACAGCACTATCGTAGCTTTGTGAATAATATATTGTTTTAATATCTGCCCAGCAAGCAGCCGATAAACACATAGGGCAACTCTTTGCTGTTGTAACTAAAATGCAGTTTTCTAAAGACCTTGTATTTAAAGCCTTGCAGGCACTTCTAATTGCATTTACTTCTGCATGTGCAGTCGGATCTTTTGATGCAATTACTGTATTTCTTTCTATTAGCAGAATAATATATTTGCCATTTTCTTTTTCGTAAATTATTCCGGCTCCGAATGGACCTCCAATGTTATTTTTAACCCCATCTATAGCATATTTTGAAGCAAGTTCATACACTTCATTTACACATTCCTCAAGGTTATCATATTCATTATTTTCAATTTCATAATTAAACATATATCCATTCTTCCTTTCACTTTAATTATATTTTTCTTGTTAAATAAAATATTCCATATCTATTATACAATATTTTTCGATTTTTTCCACTTTTTTCTTCGATTTTTTTAATTTTATGGTATAATTCATGCGTAATCTATCAGTTATATATAAATATCAATCAAATATATTTAACAAACAAAAAGAAATTAGTCAGATTTTTCTAACCAATTTCTTTTATTTACTATCCTATTATTTTTTTCACATCTTCAATACTTAATTCTACAATCTCTGCTATTTTTTCTATTGGAGTATTTAAAAAGTTAAGTCTTTTTATAATTTCTACTTCTTTCTCTTTTCTGCCTTCCATCTTTCCTCGTGCTTCGCCTTCTTTTTCTCCAAGTTCTCTGTTTGTTTTCATCTCTACATTGTATCTCATTATACTCCACTCACGTTCTTCATACTTTGCCACTTCGTCTGGATCTTTGCTTAATTTATTTAGTTCTTTTACTGTTTTGTCTATTTCTTCAT
>ENA-OPSR01000807-OPSR01000807.1-human-gut-metagenome-genome-assembly--contig:-NODE-807-length-10948-cov-1.955660_pt1 | contig 10948 bp, 7 predicted proteins | sample MGYA00241459_ERZ501910 | MGnify/ENA primary metagenome ERZ501910 (study PRJEB25962, sample SAMEA2042504) | human gut metagenome | biome: human gut; feature: human-associated habitat; material: faeces...
GCTCCGGAAACCTTGAAAAAACTGGTAGAAAATAATACTAATATTAAAGGTTTAAAGGACTCCGTGTCAGAACCAAATCATACAAATGAACTGATGCCACTCTATGACATGGATTCAAATTTCTCGCTCTTGTTCAAAAAACTAATGCAACATAGAGGAGTAGAAGTTTTGGATCGTGCAATTTTCCCATACAATCAGATGGATGAAGAAGTGTATAAAAAAGCAGAAAGCTTGATGGATAAGGTGATTGAGGAGTATCAGAACCTGAAATAAGAAGAAACAAACAAAGCAGACATTCTGAAATGGAGAATCATCCGTTCCGGTATCAGCCGGGGACTGGGAGAGATTCTCCATTTTTATTTAATCATGATTTATTCATTTACTTCAAAACGCCAGTGCTGTCTGACACCTGGATATTTCTGGTGATCGACTTCGCTCATAAACATATCATATGGTCTTGCACAGATTTTGAATGGTGCATACATGGCCTGGTATACAACCAGCTTTTCGCCTGTTTCGGTATGTTCAGCAAAAGCCAGTACCTTGTAGAGGTATTTGGTGCTCTCTTCTGATACCCATTCTCTTTTGAAATGGCGCACAATATCTCCGACATGGATTTCACGGAGAGGTTCTGTGTCATTTTTTCTGGTGTCGGCAGAAAGCGTAAGAGCAGACTGTGCTTCTGGGATAATCGTACTGGTTTGTGTTGAGGCAGACGATTCCGGGTGGGAAATTACAGACGAAGAATCTATTTTATTTTCCGGATCTGCATCCAGATAAATATACTCATCTTTATCAAGAGAAACCGGTGCGCCGGTCTTGCCGATGATATGAACACCACCATACCAGGTGCCCTCGATTTTAAAAGTATCTCCGATCTGATATTCGGAAGAATATTCATCGTTCTTTTTTATGATTTTTACCGGAAAAAAGATGTGGCATATTTTGTACGCCAGGTGTTATGGTGCGTGGTGGGTGTTTTGAGCAGTTTTGCGTCAGGGCTTTTTCTCATGTATAAAACATGCGGGATCGGCACTTATTTTCAGATGGTTGCGGATATGTTCTTCTATGCAGGAAATTCAAATGACGGACATACAATCGGTAACATGGTTGTGATCAATTTCAAGGGAACCGTGCGGGGAATATTATTACTTGCCGTGCTGTATGGAATTTATCTGATAGCAAAAAAAGTAAAAAGTCTTGCACTGTTTATCGGATATGGTATGATTGCGATGGCAGTGCTTTTATTAGCAGGTGCGGTTTTCGGGGCAGATCAGATCGCAGGATTATCGGTGCTGTATCGCGTGCTTGGAGATTACCTGAACGCAGTAGCTGTGATAAAGGCGATGCTCTATGTATGTATTGTTCTGATTTTAAAAGACAAAGAGGCTTCGGAAGAATTTAAAACCCTTGCATTTGCATCCGGGATGCTTGCAGTGCTGATGCCGATTGGATCGAATGTGGGTATCACACATCTGTGCAATGAAGCTTTTTTTGTACTGCCATATATTGCAATCTGTATCGGAGACAGAATGAAAAAGGCGAAGAGACAGACTGAAGAAACAGTGGAGACAGAGCACAAGCTGCCGGATGTAAGAAATACGGGAAGACTTCTTACCGTCATCTGTGCGATATGGTGTGTGGGTCTGACTGTATCACAGAGTTTTTATATGACAAAGGCGTATTTAAAAGATCAAGAGCCAAAACAGCAGTTCACACTCGATGAACTGCGCGGCATCAGGTATGATACGGATATTGTACAGCCGATGGAAGAAGTGGTAAACTTTATAAAGTCATATGGCAGCGAAAGTGATAAGATGGTTACCTGTGGTGCAATTCCAATCTTACATTATCTGACCGGAAGAGCTCCTTATATTACCGGATGCGGTGGCTGGATTGAGACAGATTACATCACGGCAGAGGAGATAGAGCAGCAGCTTGAGGAGTCTGTTTCGTCAGGCAGCGAACAGGAAGCAATGCCACTTGTGGTTTTTAATAAAACTGCATTGGATGAACAGTCTGAAAAAACAAATGTGGTCTTAATATTTGTAAAAGAAAATTTTTATCAACAGGTATTTGCAAACGGGGAATATGAAGTATATGCAAAAGATAAAAAAAGTAATTGAGCTGTTTGAATGGTTTTGTCAGAATATAATCTGGCTGGTGATGCTTTGCTGTGTCGGTTTTGTAGCAGTTTTGAATCTGCTGTATCGGTCGAAAGTGGCATATGTGTGGACGGAGGATGTGAGCATAGAGCGCACCAGTATCACAGCACTGGTGCTCGCAGTTCTGATTTTTGTGGTATTTTTGATCGCAGGATCTAAAATTCAAAAGATTGATGAAAAAATACTCTTTATTGTATTTACTGTAATTTATATAATTGCAGGGATATACTGGATTGCGAATGTTTCAACGGAATTGCGCATGGATGCGTACAGTGCACATAACGGTTCTGTGCTTATGAGACAGCATGATTTTTCATTTTTAAATCCGGGACAGGATATCTATCTGAATGAACATCAGTTAAGTTTTGTGACCTATGAATATCTGATTGGTTTTATCAGCACGGATGTGCGCTTTTTATATGCGGTCAATCTCCTGCAGATCATAGGGATCAATTTTGTGATCTGGAAGCTGACAGACCGGTGTTTTGGACAAAATCACAAGACAAATCTGTATGTGATACTTTTTTCATTTTTATTTTTGCCACAGTTTTTCTTCCTGGCATTTGCATATGGAATTATTCCGGGATTGTTTTTCATACTTCTGGCATTTTTGTTTCTGGATAAATCTTTGGAGAGCGGCAACTGGAAGCATATGATATTGTGTGTCATTTTTGTAATGCTTGCAGTTATTTTGAAAGGAAATAATATTATAGGATCGATAACGATCGCAATATTGTGTTTTCTTCGGATCTTAAAAGAAAAAAAATGGAGGCTGATCTTACTTGCAGTTCTGGTGATGGTTGTGTCAGTGCTTCCTGGAAAGGCATTCCATGCGTGGTATAACAAAGAAGCAGGTGGTGTGCTCTGCGGTGGAAAACCGAAAATCTTATGGATCGCAATGGGGACCGAGCCTTATTATAATAATGCGGCAGGCTGGTATAATGGCTGTTCGGACTGGCTTTTTTCGGAAGCGAAGTACGATCCTGAGAAAGCAACGGAGCTTGGCAAGGCAAAGATCAGGGATAATATTTATATTTTCCGGCATAATCCGGATACTGCGTATGAGTTTTTCTCCGAAAAACTGGAATCCATGTGGTGTGATCCGATGTATGAATCACTCTGGAGCGGCCCGCTGCCGGATGCAGGGGCAGAAAATAAGACAGAGTTTTTTAATGAACTTTATTCGGGAAAAAGTATAGAACCGCAGATTGCCCTGGCGATGAAGGGATTTGTGATCATGCTGTTTGTTCTTGCAACAATTTTTGTTGCGGATCGAAGAAACAGGAAGTATGATTGTAACTATATTTTTTTATTTTTTACAGGCGGATTTCTTTTGCATATAATATGGGAAGCCAAAAGCCAGTATGTGTATCCGTATGTATTTATCCTGCTGCCCTGCTGTGCAAAGGAAATGGCATTGCTTTCAGAAAAAATCCATTTTCCAGGGAAACACCAGAGGACACAGGAAAAGTGAGAGGTAACAGAGGAATGATTGCAGTAAAAATTGGAGACGGCATGGGAAACCAGCTGTTTAATTATGCCTGCGGATATGCCCAGGCAAGGCGGGATGGCGATTCGCTGGTTCTTGATATTTCAGAATGTGACAATTCTACACTGCGGGATTTTGAACTGGACAAGTTTCATCTGAAATACGATAAAAAGGAATCATTTCCAAACCGTAATTTGGGACAGAAGATTTACAAGAACTTAAGACGTGCGTTAAAATATCATGTGATCAAAGAGCGCGAGGTGTACCATAACCGTGACCACCGGTATGATGTGAATGATATCGATCCGAGAGTTTATAAGAAAAAAGGACTTCGAAATAAATATTTATATGGTTACTGGCAGCACCTTGCCTATTTTGAAGATTATTTAGATGAGATCACTGCGATGATGACGCCGGCTTACGAGCAGAGTGAGACGGTAAAAAAATTACAGGAAGAGTTCAAAAAAACGCCGACCTGTGCCGTGCATGTCAGAGGCGGTGATATCATGGGACCTGCCGGAGCCTATTTTAAACATGCCATGGAACGCATGGAACAGGAAAAGCCGGGAGTACGCTATATTGTGTTTACCAATGATATGGAGCGTGCAGAAGAAGCGCTTGCCCCTGTGCTGGAAAGCCAGAAAAAAGACGCAGTGGGACAGGCAGAAAACAGGCTGGAATTTGTCTCAGAGATGGGAGAATTTTCGGATGTGGATGAATTTTTCCTGATGGCGGCATGCCAGAACCAGATATTGTCCAATAGTACGTTTTCGACATGGGCAGCTTATCTGAATCAGAACCCGGATAAGACGGTCATTATGCCGGATGATCTGTTAAGCGAACGGATGCGGCAGAAAAACTGGATTATTTTAAAGTAAGAAAGGTAAAAGAATGAAAGATTTGGTAAAAAGTGTACTAAAAGTTTTTGATGGAAAGCAGAAGCGCAAGCTTGTCGGAATGATGTTTCTGATACTGATCAATTCCGGTGTCAGCCTGCTTGGTGTTTCGGTGTTATCCCCGTTTATCACAGCGGTGATGAATCCGGAAGAGTTATTGAAAAATGACATCATACGTTCTGTTTATGATGGATTTCACATGCAGAATACCAATCAGCTGATCACGCTGCTCTCGGTGCTGATCATTATCGTGTATATTGCAAAAAATGCGTTTATCATTTTTATCAATAACATGCTGTACTGCTTCTCCTATTATGGAAAACGCGAGATGCAGGACCGCATGATGAAATATTATATCAGCAGAGATTACACATTTTTCTTAAACCACAACAGTGCCGAGCTGATGCGTGATATCAATACGGATCCGGAGATGTTTTATGCGGCGGTGTTAAATATGCTCCAGCTTGCATCAGAACTCTGCGTCAGCCTGATCTTAGTAGGATATCTTTTAGTAAAAGATGCGCTGCTCACCTTAGGCGTTGCGTTTGCGATGGTCGTTATGGTATTTATCTTTATGAAAAAACTGCGCCGAACCTTAGCGCGTTTCGGTGATGACAGAAGAAAATACAACGCCAATATCCTGCAGTGTATGCAGCAGGCGTTCGGCGGTATCAAAGAGATCAAGATCGCAAACCGCGAGGCATATTTTGAAGGGGAATTTGTAAAGCAGAATGGTCTTTACACCTATGTCATCAAACAGAACTCTTTCTTAAGTTCCATTCCGAAACCGATCATGGAAGCACTCTGTATCACAGGACTTATGGCGGCAATCATTGTCCGTATCAACGCGACATCCACAAGCCCGGAGCAGTTTGTCGGAACACTTGCAGTATTTGCGGCAGCAGCATTTGCCCTGCTTCCTTCTGCAAATAAGATGTCTGAATATTTAGGATCGATCATCCATAACGGTGTCGTGATCCACAAGATCGGTGAAGAGTATGCTGCGATCCGCGATATGGAGATCCAGACAGAAAAAGAAGAAAATTATAAAAAAGTAACATTAGACAAAGAAATCAAAGTCGAGGATATGACCTTCCATTACCCGGATACTGAGGATGCGGTATTAGCTCATGTCAATGTGACAATCCCGAAAAACAAGTCCGTTGCATTTATCGGACCGTCCGGTGCCGGAAAGACCACGATGGTCGACCTGATCCTGGGTGTTTTAAAACCGCAGGTCGGAAAGATCACGGTAGATGGTATGGATATCAAAGAATCTTACCGTGGATGGCATGATAAGATCGGTTATATCCCACAGACTATCTACATGTTGGACGATACAATCCGCAATAATATTGCATTTGGCAAGACGGAAGGCATTGATGATGCAGATATCTGGGAAGCATTAAAACAGGCACAATTAGATGAGTTTGTAAAATCCCTTGATGAGGGCTTAGATACCATGATCGGAGAGGCCGGTGTACGCTTATCCGGTGGACAGCGTCAGCGTATCGGTATTGCACGTGCGCTATACCGCAGACCGGAAGTGTTAGTGCTGGATGAGGCAACTTCCGCACTGGATACGGAAACAGAAGCTGCTGTTATGGAAGCAATCGACAGCTTACAGGGTAAGATGACAATGCTGATTATTGCACACCGCCTGTCTACGATCAAAAATTGTGACATGGTATATCAGGTAGAGGGTGGCAGTGTGACAAGGAAAGAGAAGGAAAGCGTATGAGTGAACCGATGATAATCATAGAGCCGTGTGCAGGGCTTGGAAACAGACTGCTTGGTCTGGGTTCTGCTTATGCGGTGGCAGAAAAATTAAACCGCAGGCTGGTCGTGATGTGGAAACGTGAAGTCGGATGCAACATCCGTTTTTCAGAGCTGTTTGATCTGCCGTTTGAGGTGGTGGAGATCAGCGAAAATGGATTTAAGAATGAGCCGGTGGCACAGCTTCTTGGGAATCATGCAAAAAAGAAATGGAGAAAAATGGCAGATCGTTTCTTAGAGTGTGATGATGTGGAACAGGTCAAAGAAACGGAAGGGTATGAAGGACTATTCCACCTGATCGAGCAGACCCCGGTCATCTATTTAAAAGCATTTGGGCCGATCTGCGAGGTCGGGGCAGAGAGTTATTCCTTTTTAAAGCCAAGCAAAAACATTGAAGAAAAAGGTGACTATCTGTTTCATGAACTGACTGGAAATTGTGTGGGGGTACATGTGAGAAGGACTGACCATACGGATGCGATCACAAACAGTCCGCTGGCATTGTTTGCCGGGCGTATGAAAAAAGAACTGGAAGCGGATAAAGAAACAAGTTTTTTTGTGGCAACAGATGACAAAGAGGTACGCAGGGAATTGAAAGAATTACTGCCGGATGCAAAGCTGATCTTCCCGCAGTCGGATGTGATCGACCGCGATTCGAAAGAGGGAATCGAGGAAGCATTTGTGGAGATGATCGCACTGTCAAAGTGCAGAAAAATTTTAGGAAGTTATAACAGTACATTCAGTTTACTTCCATCGTATATAGGGAATATACCGCTTGAGACGGTACGCCGGAAGAAATCATAAATATCTGCTAAGATGTTTACAGCATGAAAATGGCAGGAAGAAAAGAAGCAGGGAAAAAATATGGAACTGAAAACATGTAATATTTTAGGCCTTGATATCCTTGTGACGGATATGGAAAAGACCGTAAATCTGATCGAGCAGAATATAGAGCAGCTGCGGGGAAAATATATCTGTGTGGGAAATGTGCACACGACCGTGATGGCGCATGACGATCCGCAGTATCACACGGTACAGGCAGATGCCGCGTTTGTTCTGCCGGATGGCGGGCCGCTTTCCGGTTACAGCAGAAAACACGGATTCCCGGAGGCGGAGCGTGTGACAGGACCGGATCTGATGCTTGCATTATTTGCACGCGATAACGGACTGAAACATTATTTTTACGGGAGCAGTGAGGAGACGCTTGCTCTGTTAAAAGAAAAACTGGCAGAAAAATATCCACATCTTCAGATTGCAGGAATGGTGTCACCGCCGTTTCGCGAGTTGTCCGAAGCGGAAGATAAAGAGATTGTCGACCAGATCAATGCATCCGGAGCAGATATCATCTGGGTGGGACTTGGAGCACCGAAGCAGGAAAAATGGATGTATGCTCATAAGGACCATGTAAACGGCGTGATGATCGGTGTCGGGGCAGGATTTGACTACCATGCCGGAAACATTAAACGTGCGCCGGGCTGGATGCAGAAATTGAGCCTGGAATGGTTATATCGTCTGCTGCAGGATCCGAAGAGATTGTTTAAACGTTATCTGGTCACGAATACACGTTATCTGTGGCTGATTCATCGGAAATAATTATGAAATTTAAATTTAGTATATGAAAGTTGTGAACAATTTAATTCCCTAATAAGTTTCAAATTTTTTTGATTCATAAATATTTATATCAGAAACGAGGTTTAGTATGTGTGGAATTTACGGTGTAGTCAATAAAAAGGTAGACCGGGAACTGGCGATGAAATGCTTAAACACGATGATCCACCGTGGACCGGACGGTTACGGACTGTGGCAGGAGGACGGTGTGACATTAGGACCCCGCAGATTATCCATTTTAGATCTTTCCAATGCCGGAAGCCAGCCGATGTCCTATGCAAATGAGCGTTACTGGATGACGTTTAACGGCGAGATCTATAACTTTATCGAGATCCGGGACGAGCTTAAGAAAAAGGGATATACGTTCCGCAGTGCCAGCGACTCCGAAGTCATCATGGCTGCATTTTGTGAGTGGGGTGAATCCTGTGTGGAACGCTTCAACGGTATGTGGACATTTGCCATCTGGGATAAACAGACAAAACAGCTTTTCATTTCCAGAGACCGTTTTGGAGTAAAACCGTTATTTTATGCCGAACTGCCGGATGGTGGTTTTGCGTTTGCATCGGAGATGAAAGTAATTCTGCCGCTTTTGCCTAAGGTGGAAGCAAACAAGCCGATGTTCGACCGCTACTTTGCAGACAATCATTATGAGTCACAGCCGGAGTGTCTGATCCGTGGAATCAAACGGTTCCCGGCAGGCCACAATGCATGGGTAAAAGACGGAAAGATTACACTGAAACGCTACTGGAATACCTTAGATCATCTGATCAGCGTACCGGATTCCTATGAGGAACAGGTAGAGCAGTTCCGCGAATTGTTTCTGGATGCCTGCAAGATCCGAATGAGAAGTGATGTGACACTTGGTACCGGACTTTCCGGAGGACTTGATTCTTCCGCTGTTATCTGCGCAATGTCCTATATTTCCAAAAACATGACAGATGAGCGCGCCAACAATGACTGGCAGCACGCTTATGTGGCATGTTTTCCGGGAACGGCGCAGGATGAAACAAAATATGCAAAACAGGTGACGGATTATCTTGGAATCAGCCATACCTTTATGAACATTGATTCCGCAGTTTCAGAGCGTGAGTTTTTGCGCCAGCTTTACTGTTTTGAAGAACTCTGGGGCAATCCACAGGTGCCGATGATGGAGCTCTACAAAAAAGAGAGAGAGATGGGAACCACTGTTTCCCTTGACGGACATGCGGCGGATGAGCTGTTTGCGGGATATGGATTTGATGTGTTAAAAGCATACCCGGATGCAAAGACAAAAGAAGAAATCGACATGATCACGACCGCATATTTAAACCAGGATGCGGAAGACGGAGTGAGTCAGCAGTCAGCTGCATTTAAAAAGCAGAGAAACAGACTCTACCGCGAATATATGTTAAAATACCATGCAAAAAAACTGCTTGGTAAAGAAACTGTAAAGAGTGCGTATTCCGACCATCCGAACTGGAACCGTCTGGATAATCTTAATAAGACATTATTTGTCTCCACACATGAGACGATCCTGCCGACACTGCTGCGCAACTATGACAGGGACAGCATGGCAGCGGGCGTTGAGATCCGTATGCCGTTTCTGGATTACAGGATCGTAGAGTTTGCATTTTCCATTGGATGGAGTTCAAAACTGCACGGAGGTTTTTCGAAATCGATCGTCCGTGATGCGGGCGCAGCTTTTATGCCAAAAGAGATTGCTTACCGCCGTACCAAGCTGGGATTTAATGCTCCGATTCTTGACTGGATGAGGGGACCGTACCGCCAGTTTTTTGAGGATACGGTGGCATCTGCAGACTTTGCAAACTGCAGTCTGATCGATGATCCGGCGAAGGTACGCAGTGATCTTTCTGATTTTCTTGCAGGTAAAAATGCTTCGTTCCATCAGGCGGCGGACATCTGGAACCGGATTCAGCCGTATCTGTGGGAGCGTGCACTGATTAAACAGGATTGGATACAGGAGTAAAAATGAAACGATATCAATATCTGGATGTGGCAAGGGGATTCGGACTTTTGCTTGTCATTATCTCACACAGCTGTGGGCTGAGCCGCTTTCTGATCAATTATTACATTCCGCTGTTTTTTGTGGTTTCGGGATATATTTATAAAGAGGGAAGAAGTTACAAAGAAAATATTGAACACAAGGCAAAACGCCTTCTGATCCCGTATTTTGGATACAGTGCAGTGCTTTTGGCAGTCTATGTGCTGATGGGAAGAACACTTGCGGAGACAAAAGCGTCTGCATTTGGAATTCTTTATTCCAGATACTGCCTGTACGACACGACAGTCGTCAAGGATAACGTTTATTTGTTTACCGTGGCAAATGGAGCCATGTGGTATCTGACCGCATTTTTTGCAGCGAGTCTTGTCTATCATCTGGTCATTGACCGCTGCCTTTCTGACCGGAAATTTTTAATCGGTACACTGATCGTTTTGACTGCCATCACAATGGCACTTGCAGATATTCCGGTACTCCTTCCATGGAGCATCGATCTTGCCTGCGTGGGAACCATCTTCATGATTGCAGGAACCCTGCTTGGGAGAGCACAGTTCTTCGAAAAAAAATGGAACATTCCGTTAATCGCAGCGGTATTTGTCATCTACATCCTGACAAGCTGTCTTGATCCCGGCATCAATATGTCCATCCGCGAATACGGCATCTACGGAGCATTCAGCGTCCCATTTTTCATCATCGTCGGACTCACCGGATCACTGCTCTGCATCTGGTTTGGCAAACTGATCGAAAATACGGCACCGGGCAGATTCATCGCCTACGTCGGAAAAAATACGATCTTCCTGCTCGCCTTCCACATCTTTGCCTTAGAAGTTGTCGAACGTATTGCATCCAAATTTATCGCAATTCCTGTGCCGGGCGGCGCAGTTGTACCATTTGTTCTGTATCATGCACTGCGCATTACCGCCGCCGTCCTGGGATGCCTTGCGTTTTCAGAAATACTGAACCGGTTAAAGAAACGCCTGCGTCGAAAGACCAGGTAGAATCAGATCGTGTTGAAATA
>ENA-OPSR01000814-OPSR01000814.1-human-gut-metagenome-genome-assembly--contig:-NODE-814-length-10765-cov-2.687021_pt1 | contig 10765 bp, 7 predicted proteins | sample MGYA00241459_ERZ501910 | MGnify/ENA primary metagenome ERZ501910 (study PRJEB25962, sample SAMEA2042504) | human gut metagenome | biome: human gut; feature: human-associated habitat; material: faeces...
GCAGAGTTGACGTCTATCGGCGAGCTGATCGTAGGCCCCGAGGCTGCCAACCGCTACGGCAAGAACGATGGCGTGTACAACCTCCAGGGACAGCGTGTCGGCAATACGACCGAGGGTCTGCCCAGCGGCATCTACATCGTCAACGGACGCAAGCATGTGGTAAGATAATCCTATCAGACAAACTTCAAAAAAGGACTTAAGAAAAATGAAACGTAAATATATCAAGCCCACAACATCCTTGGTGAGGGTGGAGACGCAGAACAACTACTGCCAAGCTGCTTCCTGGAGCGTACGCGACGCCAGCGGACTTGTGCAGTCCGACGCCGACAGGGGTTATGTCCTCACGGACGAGGAGGAAAGTGAAAGCACTTACGATCCTTGGAACAGCGGCAACTGGTAGTCCGTGCGGCATAAGGCCGTCGGAAACAACTACCTACGAGACTTGAGGAACCATGGACGGAAACCAGCAATGGCATACGTCCATGGTTTTTGGGCTTCTATCCAGACTTAGTTGCCGTTTCGTATCGAGAAGCTTTTCCGCATCGTCCTTTTGCCCAAGAAGGCTACTTTTTCATCCAAGAAGGCTGTTTCTTCAATCATTTGCATCATCACAGTTATCACCTTATATGAGAAAGAAATATACCCCACCCCAGTCTCAGACGATTCCGCTCGACGTGTCAGGAAACATGATGTACGGCATTGCCTTCAGCAAACCTGGTGGCAAAGGCAATCCGGGCACCATACGCATCCAAAAGCGTCCCGACACCTTCTCACCCTTCACGCAGGAGGAGGAAGAAGAAGACGATAGGAACGACGCAACCCTTTGGGAGCTTTAGCATGGAACAAAGCCAGTATATGGTAGCCCCAAAAAATCAATAACCGAAAACAAACTAACATGAACATACTTCTATCTCTGTTGGTGTCGTCAGTCTATATTTTCAACGCGCAGGGACAATACCTCTGCATCGGCGACGACGGCACTCCCATGCTCTCCGACGCACCCGTGAGCCTCGACGTCACACGGGTGGACGAGGTCGCCGACGCCGGGCGTATCGACCTCGACTACACGGGCATGAAATGGATTCTCAAGCCCTCCGCGGAGCACACCTACACCCTCGGCTACCAGGTGGGAGAAGCCAACGCCACCACGTTTGTCTATGTGCGCTCGGGCTCCATGGCCACCACGTTTGAAGAGCCCGACGCCACCTTCCTCGATGGCCAGTGGGCGGTATCTACTGGCGAGGAGAGCCAGCCCATCCTCCTCGACGAGACGGCTGACTATGTCTGTCCTCTGTTCTACAAGCAGCATGTCGACGTCACGCTCCAGCGCAGCTTGGTCCAGCAGGAGTGGAACACGCTCTGCCTGCCGTTCCCGCTGCACGCGGATCAGGTCAGCGCACTTTGGGGTGAGGGCACGCGCGTGGCTGAATACACGGGCGACACGGGCGACAAGCTCCTTTTCACCACCTGCGAGGATATTGAGGCGGGCGTGCCCTACGTCCTGAAACCCGAGCGGGTCAGCGAAGACAACGTCTATCGGGTCGAGGGTATTGACATCACCTCTTGGGACCGCGGCGACCGGTCTCGCGAGACCGTTGCCGACGGCACCCGCTTCATCGGCTTCTATGGCCCCACGATCGTTCCGGCCAACGCCTACGTCTTCGGCGACGGCGACCGGATGTATTGTCTCGAAACCGACATGGGAGCCAATGGCTTCCGTGGCTATTTCCAAAGCAACGATCCGCAGGCTGCCGATCGCGACCTCGGCTGGACAGTAGAAGATCAGGAGGTCACCTCCGTCCCGCAGACCGCACCCGTGGTCTCTCGCCCTGCCGATGGCGCCGTCTTCAACACGGGTGGCCAGCTGGTGCGCCGCAAGGGCTCCGCCGAACCCCTGACCCCTGGCCTGTATATCGTCAATGGTATTAAAATCATCGTCAAATAAGTCTCACACAATGAAAACTACACAACACATCCTACTGTGCCTTCTGCTGTGGGCCTTCTCCGCTGTCCATACCCTGGCCGCACACACCGATGGCGAAACGAAGTTTATCAAGGCGGGGAGCGACTTCTCCGAGCTGGACGTCTCCAAGATTCCCAGCGGCCAACTGTGGATGCTCTCCACCAACGGAAAAGCTTCTGGCAAAAATTTCACCATCGATTTCTCGAAGAAGAGCCTGGAGATAGTCCTCGACGTCTCCGCTTGCACCTCCGCCCTGGAGAACATCATCTCCTTCGGAAAGAAGATACAGGACTGGAAGGGCAACAACCTCCACTTTTATTATATCCCAAGCAAATTCTCGATTCCTTACACTTCCAGCAGGAGACAAACATTCAACGAGCGACTCCGTGGAAGCTGGGTCAATACGTGGCAGAATACGCAGACCGCATTAGACGTGAAGCTTGATGACGACACGAAGCTCCTCACCATCCATCTGACCAAGGATGGCTTCTATGTCAACGGCGTGCTGCAGCAGGCTTCCAGCTCGGCTATCTCTGCCTTGTTCTCCTCCGGGTCTTCCACCATCCAGATAGGTAGCGCCGAGGGAGAGACCCGCAGCCATGCCGTCTGCAAGCGCGTGCGCCTGATAGACTATGTCGATATGAGCAAGACAGACAACATCGCCGCCTGGACCAGCAACCCACAGAAGTTTGAGGACCACAAGGAGGCTGCCCATACCACCTTCCTGCCCTATCCCTCCACGGAGCAGCTCCGTGCAGACGCAACCCACTACGACGCCCCTTGGCTTCCCACGGACGAGACGCGCTCGCTGGTGAGAAGCCTCAACAGCAGCGAGAACGGCGAGGAGTGGAGCTTCTGCTATGTCAAGGGCACAACAAGCGGACCCGCAGCCAGCGAGTTCTATGCCAAGGACTTCGAACAGTCGCCCTACTATGTCGCCAGCCAATGGAAACCCATCCGCGTGCCACTCTCCTGGGAGATGGCGGGCTACGGAAGACCCGTCTATACCAACATCGGCTATCCCTTCGAGTACAATCCGCCAAAAGCCGTGGCCAGCAGATCTGAGACCAACGAGAACGACAACAATGCCACGGGCTTCTACCGCCGCCAGTTCACGCTCGACGAGTCGTGGCGCGACAAGCGCGTCTTCCTCCATTTCGATGGCGTCTATAGTGCCGCTGCCGTTTGGGTGGACGGCAACTATGTCGGCTACTCGCAGGGATCCAATACCGACGCGGAGTTTGACATCACCGCAGCCCTGGAGAAGCAGGCCGACGGCAGCATCCGGACGGGCAGCTCGGCAGACAACGTCCACCAGCTCTCCGTGCGCGTCTATCGCTGGTGTGACGGTTCCTATCTCGAGGGGCAGGACATGTGGCATCTTTCGGGCATCCACCGCGACGTCTATCTCGTCGCCACACCCAAGGTCTTTGTAGCCGACCACGTCATCACCACCGACAATATGGCCGCCGATGCTACCAGCGGCACGATGCAGGTAGCGCTCACCATCGACAACCGCGACCGCGTGGCAGGTGCCGACAAGACCATTGCCGTCACGCTCAGCGACAAGGACGGCAACGTGGTAGCTACTGGCAAGGCTGCATACCAAAGCAAAAAAGACAACAACGGAAGACAGACCCTGACCGTGAGCCTTCCGGGACTCAAGGGCCTGCATCCCTGGAGTGCGGAGTCTCCTTATTTATATAATGTGACGGTGAGCCAGCGTGCTGCCGACGGCACGGAAGAGATGGCGTTCAACACGAAGTATGGTTTCCGCACCATCTCGCTGACGAAAAATCCGAACGTCGTCTATGTCAACGGCCAGCGTGTCTTCTTCAAGGGTGTCAACACCCAGGACACGCATCCCGAATACGGACGGGCCATCGACGTGGAGACGATGATGAAGGACCTGACGATGATGAAGCAGGCCAATGTCAACACGGTACGCACCTCCCACTATCCGCGCCAGCCGAAGATGTACGCCATGATGGACGCCCTGGGCTTCTATGTGATGGATGAGGCCGACGTGGAGTGCCACTATGCCTGGACGTTTAGATTCAACGCTCTCACCACAAACGGAAACTGGACCGCTCAGTATGTGGACCGCAACGTGCGCATGGTGGCGCGCGACCGCAACCACCCCTGCGTCACGTTCTGGTCTTTGGGCAACGAGTCGGGAAGCGGCCTCAACTTCGAGAAGGCCTATGCGGCCGTGAAGGCCCTCGACGCCCGCCCCATCCACTATGAGGGTACGACCAACTGGGGCAACGCCAGCACTTCGGACCTCTATTCCAGCATGTATCCCACGGTGGACTATGTGGCAAGCAATAAGGATGGAGTCGAGGATCGTCCCTACTTCATCTGCGAATACGCCCATGCCATGGGACAAGCCGTAGGCAACCTGAAGGACTACTGGGATGTCATAGAGAGCAGCACCGGCATCATTGGCGGCTGCATTTGGGACTGGGTGGACCAGGCCATCTACCGCGTGGAAAGTGGATTTGGCATCGTGGCCGACAAGACCAAGAATGGATATCATCATTGGACCTCGGGCTACGACTACAATGACATCGCGCTGCTTGGAGTTGGCTTCCAGGGCAACTTCCTCAACAACGGCCTCATCACGCCCGACCGCGCCTGGACTTCCAAGCTCACCGAGGTGAAGAAGGTCTATCAGTATGTGGCGTTCTCCGACTTCGACGCGGCCTCGCGCTCAGTCTCCCTTACCAACAAGTATGTCTTCACCACCATTTCTCCCGACCGCTACGACCTCGCCTTCCGCGTGTTCAAGGATGGACGGCTGGTAGAGGAGGCTACTATCGGCCACTTCGACGCGATCGCGCCGGGAGCCTCGGCACGCATCGCCCTGCCGCTGAAGACCGTGACCGACGAGGCGAGCGAATATCTCGTCAATGTCGAGCTGCGCATCAAGGAGGACTGCGCATGGGCGGAGGCTGGCTACAATATCGCCGATGAGCAGTTTGCCCTGACCGCGCGCCCAGCCTGGACTGCTCACACGTCCAACGGAGGATCCCTGACGATCAGCGGCAACACCGTCTCGGGCACCGACTCCGAGGGCAACGACTACCAAATGGCCTTCGACAACAACGGCAAGATGACGGCGTGGACCTATGCGGGCAAGCAGATTCTGCACACCAATGCCAATGGCACGATTGCTTCGGGAGCTGCGCCCGACTTCAATAGTTGCCGAAACATCGACAACGACAAAGAGAGTACCGGTACCGCAAATGTAGGATGTGTCAATTCGTCCTCGACCAAAATCATCAAGGCGTTGACGAAAGACGATGCTTCGGGCTGCGCCACCATGACAGTGCAGGGCAATGCCAAAAACTGCCAGTACACCATCCGCTACACGTTCTATCCAGATGCCACGGTTGACATGAAGACGACTTTCTCTCCTTCGGGAGCTACCCGCCGTCTGGGTCTCGGCCTGCAACTGGCTTCGGGCTTTGAGAATGTGGAGTTCTATGCGCGTGGCCCGCGCTCCAACTATTCCGACCGCAAGACAGGTTCCTACCTCGGACGTTTCACCACCACGGTCGATGATATGGTGGAGGAGCAAATCCACCCACAGACCTACGGCGACCATGAGGATCTGCGCGAACTGCTGCTCAGCAACAAGGAGGAAGGACTCACGCTCACAGTCCAGGTCGATGGCAAAGCCTCATTCTCGCTCTCTCACTTCGATGAGTCGAAGTGGATAGAAGAAGGCAGCAACCTGTGGAAAATACCCACCCATTGGTACGACCTCGTACGCAAGCCCCAGGTGTTTGCTCATATCGACTATTGGCAGCGCGGACTGGGCAACAACAGTTGCCAAGGCGACGTGGTCCTGAAGAAATATGAGTGTCCCGACTCAGGCAATCATACTTACACGCTGCGGTTGAGACCCAATCTGTAGTTGCAACTTGGTTGATCTGATTCAACGATCGCCTTATTCAACATTTGCAGCCCACGGGAAAAAACAGACACTTGCCTGTTTCCCCGTGGGCTGCTCTGTCATCATAACGGTCATGGGGAAAACGGAGAGGTTATTTTCATTGTTACATTGTCACGTTGTCACCTTGTCACGTTTTTGATTTTTGATAACGCATTAACGTTATAACGTTTAACGTTTTTGTTTTCGGATGGCAGCACAACACAAACAATGCTTCGCCAGGACAAAACCTGCAGCAAAAGACGCACGCTAAAAGGCGGCTGTGCGTTGACACAATGGTAAATATCTGCCAAACAGGGGGTTGAAAGCAAGTTAAAAACAAAGCTTTAATTTTGTTTAACACTTTACCCCCCCTAATTTCACAATGATTAGTAATTTTGCACCCAAATAGATTGTGCATTCCTGTCAAAATCAACCTATCGCCCTATCTGACGACGAACATACTGGGTTAGAACTGGGCATGGAGGCACTAAAAACAACAGTGATCATTACTAACATCTAAAGAGAGAACATTAAAACGATGAAAACAACTACATCACAACACGGCGAACGCTGCTTATGGCGGCGCAGCTGGAGTGTTGGAATCGCCACGGCACTCCTTGCCGCTGCACCCTTTGTGGCATCAGCACAAGGCAACGGCGCAACGGGCGACGAAAACACAATCGCTACTTACAAGGGCGTAGAGGACCTAAAGGGACAGACCTCTGAGCAGCTCCAGGCGGGTATCACCACAGACTACTCCTACGACGAACCGAACAAGGTGTACTTCCTCTACAACGTGGGTTCAGGCAAGTTTCTCAACATGGGAGGCTACTGGGGTACGCATGCCTCTATGAAAGACTACCCGATGCCACTTTGGACACGCAACGGAACGTCTTATGCGGAGACGCCCTCTCTCAACTTCACCCATAACATGGCTACCAAGCAGGGCAACATGATAAAATGGGTGAACCAGGAAAACAAGCCCACAACCGATACTGGCGTATTCTGCGACCGTCCTGAGGCAAGCAATGGAGACGGTTTCAATGGCTGGTTCTTTGAAAAAGTAGAGGGCGACGTAAAGAACACCTACAGAATCTACACCTATAGCTCACCGTCAGGAGGATCAGATAGTGACCGACTTTATCTCTTCGGTTACCCCCAAGGACTGGGCACGGCCGACAAAAACTGTGGAGCAGATACAAAGGAGAATCTCTCACATGATTTTCCGAATGACGACTTTTACAAATGGCGCGTCCTCACCCTGCAGGACGTCTACACCTTACAGCAAGAGAATAGCGATGATCTGGATGCTCCGCTTGACCTTTCCTTCAAGTTGAAGTGCCCTGGTTTCGAGCGTGGAAGAATGGATATCGACGGATGGAAAGTATCTACCTCTTCCGTCGCATCGGAATCGTACACCCGTATCGGCCTGGAGGAGTACAACTGGAAGACGCCGACGGAGGTATCACCGGCCACTTCCCTGTCACGCGGCGGTGACAAAGAAGCGTATAACGACGGCGGATTTTCTCCAATTTCAAAGTCCTACGAATATAGCTTCCCCTATTCGGGCACTACTGCCCAAACCATTAAAGGCTACGAAAACTACCTGCGCTACATGGGTAAGTTCTTCTGCATGGACGTACACGGCACGCATGGCTACATCTATCAGACGGTGAATGTGAAGCACGCGGGCACCTACGTCGTAGAGTGCAAGGGCTACTCCAACACGGACAAAGCCCACCTCTTCGCAGGTGTTGCAGGCCAGGATAGCCAAGGCAACGGCTTTTTTGACAATTCAAGACGCACGATCATGCTTAACCAGGTCAGCTACATGCCCAAGGAAGAGCAGAAACGCCTCCACGTCGATGAGAAGAACATGGACTATGCGGGTAAGGAGTTCTACGAGTCAAACAAATATAACAATAGCGTGATCGTACAGGTGACGCAGGAGATGATTGACCAAGCTGGTGAGGATGGTGCTTGCATCGCCTTCGGCCTCTACATCGGCAACCCCAACGACGCCAGCGAGAAGCCCAAAGCCAACGAGTGGACGGTATTCGATGACTTCCGCGTGCTCTACGCCAGCAACGTGAAGAGCGAGGACCTGATCCTCGACGAGCTCCGTGGCGATCTGAACTACCTGAAGGATGGCATCACCTACAAGAACCGCATGCTCCGCCTTGCCAAGACGTTCACCAAGGACCACTGGAACTCCTTCGTACTGCCCGTGAAACTCACGGTCAGCCAGGTTCGTGCAGCCTTTGGTGCCAACGTGCGCCTTGCCAAGCTCAAGGCCCTCACGGACACCCAGCTGCAGTTTGAGACCGTAAACCTCGACGGAAAAGACGACAAGTATATCGCTCTCAATGCTTACGAGCCGTACATCATCTTCCCGACCAAGACGATGGAGGCCAACAATGGTAACCCCTACACCGCCACCATCACCACGACGGGAACTGGCGAGAATTACGTGGTAACGATCCAGGGTCAGCGCTTCGAGATCCCCAACGTCACGTTCAAGATGACCGACGACAACAAGAACGACCTCACCAACATGAATACCGACAATTGGACGACGAAGCTGACTGACGACAAGGGAGCCATCACGGCCTACGGCACCTTCGTCCGCACTTTCGACCCGAACGCCACACAGGACGAGATGGGCGTTTGGAAGTTCTCCGACAAGAGGGGCACAATCATTCCAGGCTACGACGACCTGGTGGGAAGCTACTTCTTCGATTATGGCAACGTCTATTACTCTGACACGAATGTGCGCGGCCTCCGCGGCTTCTCTTGCTGGTTCAAGCCCAACACGAGCAACGACACGAAGCCCGCACTCTATCTCGACGGCGTGAAGCAGGATGCAGAGTTGACGTCTATCGGCGAGCTGATCGTAGGCCCCGAGGCTGCCAACCGCTTCGGCAAGAACAATGGCGTGTACAACCTCCAGGGACAGCGTGTCGGCAATACGACCGAGGGGCTGCCCAGCGGCATCTACATCGTCAACGGACGCAAGCATGTGGTAAGATAATCCAATCAGACAAACTTAAAAAAGGACTTAAGAAAAATGAAACGCAAATATATCAAGCCCGTAACGACCGTGGTGATGGTGGAGACGCAGAACAACTACTGCCAAGTTACGTCTTGGACTGTAGGCAAGAAGTTCCACGACAACGGCCAGGTGGATGTGGACAATCCCGCCTCCGACATGGGCAGAGTCATTACGGACAAGGATCTCGCCGAGCACGATTACAATCCTTGGAAACCCGAGAATTGGTAGTCCGCGCGGCCTAAGGCCGTCGGCAACGACTACATATTATAATTAGATCAATGGACGGAAGCCGCTTTAGCGGGCTTTCGTCCATTTCTGTTTGAGCGAGAAGCCTCTGGTGTTTGAGGTAGAAGCCTCAGGTGTTCCCCCACACAAAAAACTTCTACCGAGAAAATCGGGTAAAACGCTGCCCCATATCAAAGTTTCTTCTTACCTTTGCACTTGCACCAGATTGCCACACGCTGCCTTCGGCCGCGCGTGGCGATTAACGATCGATATTAAATCAAACTATTCATGGAAGTCCGTGGCGGAGGCTGTCCTTCCCACGGGTTCGCCTTTTAACTAAGACATGGAAAAAAGAAGAACTTTGAAAAACTGGATCATCGCCACCCGACCCTGGGCCTTGTCCGCCTCGGTGATGCCGATTCTTATCATGTGGGCCTACCTCTACAGTCAGAGCGACAATGGCGCGGCCCACATCAATTGGCTCAACGCCCTGCTCTGTCTCCCGCTGCTCTCCATCGTCCACTCGGGCGGCAACATGGTGAGCGACTACTTCGACTTCACGTGGGGCGTGGACACGAAGGCCTGCAGCAATGGCGTGACGTGGATACACGACGGCACGTTCCGCCCAAAAGAGATCCTGCGCTATGGTCTGGTGCTCGTGGCGCTGGCCGTGCCCATCGGCGTGTTTCTGCTCTACAACTCGTCGTGGTCGGGATGGTGGATCGGACTGGCGGGCGTCCTGCTCGCGTTGGTCTATCCCTGGATGAAGTCCCACCACCTGGGCGACATCAACATCCTCGTGAGCTTCGCCCTGCTCCCTGCCCTCGGCACGTTCTTCGTGGCCGTGGGGGCCTACGACCCGCAGTCGCTGCTGATGATCCTGCCCATCGGCCTCATCACAGTGGCCATCCTCCATGCCAACAACACACGCGATGTGAAGACAGATCTTCAGGCCGGACTGGGCACCATCACGACCTCGGTCTCGCTGATGAACGCCAAGGCCATCTATGCCTTCGAGATCTTCGCTCCCTACGCCCTGGCCGTGCTCTATGTGGTTCTACTGGGACAGCCGTGGACGCTGCTGGCGGTCGTGCTGACGTTGCCCCTGGCCCTGCGCAACGTGCGGACGATGATCCAGGCCGAAGACGACCTGCCCTACCGAGGCATTCAGCGACTCGACCAGACGACGGCGCAGCTACAGATGAGCTTCGGCCTCCTCTACGCCTTGGGCTTCTTCCTCGGCAGTTGGCTGGGGGCATAAGAACTTATATAAGCTCCACACGCCCTGAAAGGGCAGAAGCCCCTAGCCCAGGGCATCGCCCTGGGTAATTACGGACGCAAACCTGTCGCCCTGTAAGGGCAAAAGCTTTAAAAACTCCAGGCAAAACATAAGGCTTTTGCCCTTACAGGGCGCCTTGCAGATTGCCATCATACCCAGGGCGATGCCCTGGGCTAGGAGCTTTTGGGCCTTCAGCCCGTAGTTGAATCACATGCGAAAGTTCAGTATAAAGAAATGAGAAAGACCATTGTTGCCGTCCTCATCGCAGCCCTGCTGTGGCTTGTGATGTTCTCGCCCTGGACGGCG
>ENA-OPSR01000818-OPSR01000818.1-human-gut-metagenome-genome-assembly--contig:-NODE-818-length-10713-cov-2.300432_pt1 | contig 10713 bp, 9 predicted proteins | sample MGYA00241459_ERZ501910 | MGnify/ENA primary metagenome ERZ501910 (study PRJEB25962, sample SAMEA2042504) | human gut metagenome | biome: human gut; feature: human-associated habitat; material: faeces...
TTTTGGCCCCCCGCCGCTACGGCTTCCTGGCCGAGACCTCTATCAAGGGTCGCAAGGTCTTTCTGCTTAAGCCTACCACCTTCATGAACCTCTCGGGCAATGCTGTGCGCTATTGGCTCGACAAAGAGAAGATAGACCAAAAGCGGCTTCTCGTCATCAGCGACGACGTAGCCCTACCCCTTGGCGCTTTTCGCCTGAAGGGCAGCGGTTCCAATGGGGGACACAACGGCCTGGGACACATCCAGCAACTGATCGGTACCAACTACGCTCGCCTGCGCATGGGAATCGGCAACGACTTCCCGCGCGGCGCACAGATCGACTGGGTGCTCGGCCGATACTCCGACGATGACATGAAGCAGCTTCAGCCCGCCATCGACACAGCGGTGGAGATGATCAAGAGTTTCGTCCTGGCGGGTATCGACATCACCATGAACCAGTATAATAAGCTCGGAAAGAAATGAGTGACACAGCGAGGATAGACAAATGGTTGTGGGCGGCTCGCATATTCAAGACCCGCTCGATAGCTGCTGACGCATGCAAGAACGGACGCGTGACGATGGATGGCGTCAACGTGAAACCCTCCCGCAGCATCAAGGCGGGCGAGGTAATCGATGTGCGCAAACCTCCCGTCACCTACTCCTTCAAGATTCTCAAGCCTATCGAGAGCCGCGTAGGAGCCAAGTTGATTCCCGAAGTCTATGAGAACGTCACCGACCCAAAGCAATACGAGATCCTGGAGATGAGCCGTATCAGCGGTTTCGTCGATCGCGCCCGTGGCACGGGTCGCCCGACAAAGAAGGACCGACGGCAGATGGATGCTTTCATCGAGCCCACCCTCTTTGGTTTTGACGACGAGGACGATGACTTTTAACACAAGGCTGGTTCCAAGAGCAAGTTGCTTGACGCTCTTGAAACCAGCCTTGACGTTGAGGCAGTACTGGCCTCTACAAACTGAACACGAACCTATTCACCCCTGCACCTGCCAAGATTGCTGAATATCAGATTTTGCTTTTAAAATAAGCCTTAAAGGCATAGTTGATAAAATGGTAGGAGGATCGCAAAAGACTCAGTCCTTCGATATCGCGATAGACACTCCACTGCCAGGGAAGCACCTTTAGCTTGTTGGCCGATATAGAGCCTGCCACGATGCGGTAGGCAGCATTGGTCGTATTGGTGTTTTTCGCTATGAACCCCTGCTTCAGGATAGAGAGCCACAACACATAGTCCTCATGGTGGACATGCAGAAACTCCACCTTGCCCACCTTCTGACGGTCATAGATACCCGTGAGGTTGCCTATCACATTGCCCGAGAGCAACTGGTTGTAGGTAGCACAAGGCGGAGCCTTGACGACGCGATTGGCACGGTGCCCAGCCTCATCCATCTTCTCATAGTTGGAATAGACAATCGCCACCTTCTCGTCTTCGAAAAGCGGTATCTGCTGCTGCAGTTTCTCCGGAAACCACACATCGTCACTGTCAAGGAAGGCAATGTAGCGTCCTTTGGCATGCTTCACGCCCATGTTGCGGGGCGAGGAAGGCCGCCCCGTATGGTGATCGTTGATGAGCAGGTGGATTCTCGAGTCTTGCTCTTGATATGTACGCACAATGTCACAGGAGTTGTCTTTCGACGCATCCTCGATAACGAGCAGTTCCCAATGGGGATAGGTCTGCTTGAGGACAGACGTTATCGCTTCGCCAACATAGCTGGCGGAGTTGTGCATTGGCATGATAATAGAGACCAGGTCATTGTGCATATATATCTTGCATTTTCATTTTGCGAATGCAAAAGTAACGATTTATTCTGACATACCAAACTTTTTTGCCTTCTAACCCGTCTGGTTTGTCAATTTCTACTCTCTACAATATCGGCTCCGCTTACAAACGACCCTCATCAGAAGCTGTCGTTTGTCGCAACAGAAGGTGCGAACGCGCAAGCCTACGTCCTACTTTTTAAGTGCATAGACCCTCACCCAGTCAAACTCTGTCTCGTAGGTGGCATCGAGTCTCGGTGCCTTCGACATGGTGGGTATCCAGGTGTGGTCGCCGACGCTCTGGTTGAGGATGATATAGAACGGGTGGTCGAAGGGCCACTGTTGTCCCTTGCGTGCCTTCTTTGTATTGAGGCGCTTGTAGGTGCCTACCACCTTGCCATCCACCGTCCAGGTGAGCTGTCGTTTGTTCCACTCCAGTCCATAGACGTGCCACTGGGTAGCATCGACCTTGGCGTGGAAGGAATGGCGCGGCGTCTCGGCCTGCTTGGGATCGGTAGTCCAAAAGGAGTGAGCCGTATGGTAGGAGTCCGGATTGAGACCGAAGAACTCCACGATATCGATCTCGCCGCTATAAGGATGAGGCGGAGCAGGCTGCTTCGGCAGCAACCATGCAGCAGGGAAGTTGCCCGGCAGCATATTGGTGCGCATCCGCAGTTCTATCTTGCCATATTGGAAGGCAAAGCTACTGCGCGTATCGACCGCTCCAGTGAGCATCGTGGCGGTATCGCCGCGCTCACTGGTATTGGGGATGGCACGGCAGACCAGTTTGCCGTCGCGGATAAAGACTACATCAGACGACTTACTGATCCAGCGGTTCCAGCGCGACGTACCGCGGACGCTCCGCTGCCACACCTTTGGGTTGGGCTGGGCACCATCCTTCAAGTCAAACTCGTCACTGAACACCAACTGATAGCGTGACTTCGCATTTCCCCGTCTCGACTGGGAAAAAGAGCACATGACCATCAACAATACGGCGGAAATGGCCGCCACGACCCATATTTTTTTCATCATTCTGTTCTTGCTTTGAGTTGCAGCCTCGCTTCGACAAGTCGTCATAAACGGCCCACGAAGCAAAGCGATGCAAAAGTAATGGATTCTGCGCAACTATGCAAGCAATCGGCCTGAAAACCCGTCTCTTCAAGTCGATTTGTATTTTTAACGGAGAAATATTTGCATTATCAAGAATAATCCCTACCTTTGCAGCATGAAAATAAAAAACGTAAGAAAACGTATCCATGCAGGGAGATTCTTTGCGGAGAGCACAATATTAGGGACGAAACTCCGTTATAGAAATGAAATTGAATGCTAATAATATGTTCATAAAGACAACGACACTAACCCCAACTATCCTGTTTGCGGAACAAGAAGCGGAGTACATTCCCGACGGAATGTCGAAGTCAGGACAGCTTTCCAAGCGTGTCTTCGATTTCATTGTATCGGCTTTCTGCCTCGTTGTTTTCTCGCCGCTGATGCTTCTATGCTATCTGCTGGTAAAGCGCGAAGATGGTGGTCCCGCCATCTTCAAGCAAGAGAGAATCGGCATGAATGGAGAACCGTTCTACATCTATAAGTTCAGAAGCATGAAGATGGATGCCGAGAAACATGGCCCGCAACTGACCAATCACGACGGCGATCACCGCATGACGAAGATCGGCCGCTTCCTCCGTGACCATCATCTCGATGAGCTGCCCCAGCTTTGGAACGTGTTCAAAGGCGACATGGCCTTTATCGGTCCACGACCGGAACGCAAGTTCTACATCGACCAGATCATTGAGCACGACCCGCGCTACATCAATCTCTATCAGATTCGACCGGGCGTGACCTCTTACGCCACGCTCCACAACGGCTACACCGACACGATGGAGAAGATGCTGCGTCGTCTGGAGCTCGACCTCTACTATCTGGAGCACCGCTCATGGCTTTTCGACTGCAAGATCCTGGCAGAGACCTTCTTCAGCATTGCTTTCGGAAAGAAGTTCTAACTGCTACAAAGTTTTAGCAGAAAGAGAACTCGTACGAGTTTCGCACAACCAAATCGTCTCATTATAGAGAAGACGCAAAACAGGCGCAAGAAGGATGCTTTCTTCTTGCGCCTGTTTTGCGTCTGTCACGATTCTCTAATAGGTATCGTGGTGTAGGCTCATATACTCGTCAAAGAGCTGAAGACATTCCTCGCGATCCAGTTCCTCCATGTAGTCGCCGAGCTTCTCACGTCCCCCAAAGATGCCGTCAAACTGATCGTCGCGGAAACCAATGCGCCCGTTGTCGGCGATGGTACAACCATAATAAATCTTACGGATATTGGCCCACATACAGGCGCAGAGGCACATGTGGCAAGGCTCTCCCGTGGTATAGAGTTCACAACCCGTGAGGTCGTAGGTGCCCAGATGGCGACCTGCGTCTCGGATGGCAGCCACCTCGCCATGGCAGATGGTCACGTAGCACACAGTTGTGACCACGCCCCACTATCTGTCCATCCTTCACGATGACGGTACCGAAAGGTCCGCCGTGACCCGCTCTTATTCCCTCGCGAGCCTCCTCAATGGCCCGCTTCATCAGTTCGTGTTTTGTCATATCTCATTCTTTCTTTATTCGTAATCACTCATGCGGTTCTATCGCAAAGAGGCGCCTTTCAATGATTTCCACACCCGTTACAGTCCGAAGAGCATGGGTAGGAGGAAGGTCATCGCCACACCGATGATCACCTGGAGCGGCAGTCCGATGCGGACATAGTCCATGAATGTATAGTGACCCGCCTTCATGACAAGCGCATTGGGCGGTGTGGAGAACGGCGAGGCGAAGCACATACTCGCACCGAGCGTCACGGCCAGCAGGAAGGCATAGGGACTGACTCCTGTCTGCTGCGCTGCGGTGAAAGCGATAGGTGCCATAAGGACCGCGGTAGCCGTATTGCTGATAAACATAGTCAGCAGCGAGGTCGTGAAATAGATACCGGCCAGCAGTGCATAGGGCCCCGCCTCGCCAAGTACGCCTACGAGCTGAGCCGACACCATCGCCGAGACACCCGTCTTCTCCAGTGCCGTGGACATCGGCATCATCGCCGCTATGAGCACGAGACTCTCCCAATTGATGGTCTTATAGGCATCCTCCACTTTGCGGAAGCAGCCCGTCAGCACCGTGAGCAGGGCTGCGACGATGACTGCCGTGACAGGCTCGGCCCACCCCATAACCATAACGACAACCATCAGAAGCATGATGAGGGCAGCCATCGGTGCCTTGTAGTCAAGCGTCACCTTGCTGATGCTCTTGTCAGGGCGTCCCATCACGACCCAGTTGTCAAGTTCATTGTCAAGAGCCAGCAAGTCTTCCCATTGCGCCTGTACCAGAAGCACGTCGCCACCATGGAGGTGTTTCTCGCCCAAGTCGTCATAGATATATTCCTCTCCGCGCCGGATACCCAAGACCGTCAGGCCATACTGCTCTCGTGGACGCGACTCACTGATGGTAGCCCCCACGAGTTTCGACGAGGGGAGCAGCACCAGTTCGGCTATACCGATGTCATAGAAGTCGATGGTAGCTCCCTTCATCCGTTCCAAGCCCCATTCGCGCTCCAGCTCCTCCATGCCTTCTTTGCGTCCCACCAGGTAGAGGATGTCGCCCTTGCCAATGACCGTGTCACCGGTGACGATGCTCTGACTGACGTTTCTCACCATACCAAGAGCAGTATTCTCCTCGTTGCGTATCTCCAGGATGGTCACGCCGTGGCGTGTCTTCACAGCCAGTTCCGACACCATGCGCCCCACCATCCCACTGTCTGCCGGGACATAGTAGCGGCGCAGACTGTCCGCCAGTTGATACTCCTCCACCAAGTCGTTGAGCGACTTGTCGGCCTCGGTATCGCGTTTGGCCCGCTGCTTTCGCACCAAGGTCTTGGAGAGTGGCAAGAGATAGACCACACCTATGGCGATCACGATCAAACCCACAGGCAGGAAAGAGAAAAACGAGAGTCCCTCGTAGCCGCCCTCGATCAGCGCCTCGTTGATGACAAGGTTCGGAGGCGTACCAATGAGCGTGAGCATACCGCCCAGACTGCCGGCGAAGGCAAGGGGCATGAGCATCCGCCCGCTACTGAATCCGGCCTGTGCCGCCATACTGACGATGATAGGCATCATCAGCGCCACCGTACCCGTGTTGCTTACAAAGGCGCCAATCACCGAGGTGGTGAGCATGACGAGCAGGAAGGCGCGCGTCTCATTGCCCTGAGCCAGGCCCATCATCCGCTTACCCGTCTCCCGTGCCAGTCCCGTCTGGAAGATGGCACCACCTACGACGAAGAGACCCGCCATCATGATGACTACCGAGGAGGAGAAGCCCGCCAAGGCTTCTGTGGGACTGAGCACGCCCGAAACCATCAATACGGCGAGGGCGGAAAGCGCGACCACGTCGCTACGGATGCGCCCCCAAATAAAAAGGGCGACCGTCAGACCAAGAACTATTAGTGTGAGTGTCATATTTTTAGGTTTATATTATAGGTCCCTCGCTTAATACTTACCGACTGCGAACGCTGAGGGCTGCGAACGCACTTTTTTGCGCACCCCGTTTCTCATCTCAGAAAGGCTGCGCAAAGGTGGTACAAATATACAAAAAAAATGCCTGTTTCTAACAGGCCTTCTTGTTTTAGGGAAATGTTTGAGAAATTAAGTAGTTTTCAGTAAAAACGCCATTTCGACATGGCAAACAAAAAAATCACAAGTGGACGATATGGAAAACAAAAAACCGCAAGGGCAGACAACCATCGTCATCCTCACCCTTGCGGACGTTTTCTCTGCTACTGATCAATCTTTTTGATTAATCGAGCTTCAGGCTGGCCTTGATAGCCTCTATCTTCTGCTCAGCCCTTGCCTCGCAAGCGGCAAAGTCGGCAGCTTCTTTCAGCGTGTCCTTCACTTCGAGGTAGAATTTGATTTTCGGCTCCGTGCCCGACGGACGCACACTCACCTTCGTGCCATCCGTGCAGAACCACTGGAGCACATTGCTCGTCTCGGGCATCACGAGCTGCGTCTTCGTGCCGTCGGACTGTGTGGCCTCCAGCGACTTGTAGTCCTTCCACAAGCAGACAGGCACACCTGCCAACTCCTTCGGCGGGTTGGCACGGAAGTCGGTCATCATCTGCTGGATCTCGTCAGCACCCGATTTGCCCGGACGCTCCACATTGATAGTGAACTCCTTGCTGTAGCCATATTCCTTGTAGATGTCCATGAGGATATCGTAGAGGGTCTTGCCGTGATCCTTGGCGTAAGCACAGATCTCGGCGAGCAGGGAGCAAGCACTCACGGCGTCCTTGTCGCGCACGAAGTCCTCGGCCAGGAAGCCATAGCTCTCTTCGCCACCACCGATATACTGCTGCTTACCCTCCGAGAGCTTGATCTCGCGGGCTATCCACTTGAAGCCCGTGTAGCAGTCGCGCATCTCGATATGGTTCTTCTCAGCTATCTCGCGAATCACCTCCGTAGTGACGATGGTCTTCACGATGAAGTCGGTCGGCTTCATCTTGCCCACCGTCTGACGATTGGTGATGATATACCAAAGGAAGATCAGGCAGGTCTGGTTGCCATTGATGAGCACCCACTCTCCCTTGTCGTTCTTGCAAGCCATACCCACGCGGTCTGCGTCGGGATCGCTGGCCATGAGAATGTCGGCATCCAACTGCTTGGAGTCACGCAGTCCGAGGGTCAAAGCCTCGGCAAACTCGGGGTTGGGACGATCGACGGTGGGGAAGTTGCCGTCCTTCACCATCTGCTCAGCCACACAATGGACATTGTCGAAGCCCCAGTACTTCAGCGACTGCGGGATCAACACGCGGCCAGCACCATGCAGCGGTGTATAGACGATCTTCAGGTCGTGCTGATGGCGGATCACCTCGGGGTCGATGCAGATGGTCTTGATCTGCTCCAGATAGGGAGCATCCACGTCAGCACCCACCATTTGGATGAGGTCGTTGTTGCCTTCAAACTTCACATCGGCGATCGTGACCTTGCCCACCTCGTCGATGATGCCCTTGTCATGGGGAGCAAGCACCTGTGCGCCATCCTCCCAATAGGCCTTGTAGCCATTATACTCGCGCGGGTTGTGGCTGGCGGTGAGGTTCACACCTCCCTGCGCGCCAAAATGGCGGATAGCGAAGGAGCACTCGGGCGTGGGGCGCATCTCGTCGAAGAGATAGACCTTGATGCCGTTGGCAGAGAAGATATTGGCCACCGTGCGGGCGTAGAGGTCGGAGTTGTTGCGGCAGTCGTAGCAGACCACCGTGCTGATCTGCTCCCGATCCTTGAAGTTCTTCTTCAGATAATTGGCAAATCCCTGGGTTGCCATTCCGACGGTATAGATGTTCATACGGTTGGTGCCTGCGCCCATAATGCCGCGCAAACCGCCTGTACCAAATTCCAGATCACGATAGAAAGACTCCACCAACTCGGTTTTGTCTGCATTATCAAGCATGGCCTGAACGGCCTTACGAGTGGTTTCATCGAAGTCGGGGGTCAGCCATTGCTTGGCCTTGGCCTCACACTGTGCGATAAGCGCTACATTGTTATCCATAGAAGTAATGTCTTGTTTTAATTGATACTCTACTCTATTTTTTTGCAAATATAACCAAAAAAAATGGAACGGGTGCAGCGATTAGGGATTTTTTTGTATTTTTGCAATTCAGAAGAACAGTGTCCTGTCCGTTGGAGAAGCTTTTCCCATCGCGATTGGCACATCACTCATTATTAAATAAAAAAGAGGAAATCACAATGGATCTCAACTTCAATGGCCTTCTGCTGGCCGTCTGTACTTTTCTCATCATCGGCATCTGCCACCCCATCGTCATCAAAACGGAATATTATTTCGGCACACGTCCTTGGATCGTCTTCCTCCTCATCGGACTGGGTTGCCTCGTTGCTGCCCTGTTTATCGGGTCTCTGTTTTGGTCAGCAGTCTGTGGAGTGACGGGAGCAAGTTTTCTATGGGCCATCGGTGAACTTTTCGACCAAAAGAAGCGGGTGGAGAAGGGATGGTTTCCGATGAACCCGAAGCGGAAGGACGCATACCAGCGAGGAAAGAGAAAATAGAACGAACAGGCATGGGCTGGCGCACCTGACCCATCAGAATACGGGCGGGCGCGTCAATCCCATCAGATATCCTTGGTCTGCTTATCGACCGCCTCCTGCGCCTTGCGGTTGGCCTCGGTGGCACTTGCCTTGCGATGATACTGCATCACCTTTTTGCCAAAGAGCGCAGCCATGGAGTCGGTGGAGAGATAGACCATGCGGCCGTCGTCGTGTCCCACGGAGTCGTTGGGGATGCGGTATCCGCGCTCATCGACGGTATCTTTGTAGATATAGAGCCAGCCGTTGTAGATATGCCAGCCCGTATAGACCGTGACGACAGGATACTCCACAGGACTTTCGTCCTCCAATGTGTTCTGCTTCTGTATGTAGCCGACGGGTGAGGCGAGGTTGTGGCTCATCAGCGTGAAGCCATACTCGCGGGGCACGAAGAGCGCCTCCTTCATCGAGTCGGTCATATCTTCCATGATCTGCTCCTCGGTCTTTGTGGCACTGGGTTTCAACTTGGGCAACACCTGGAAGGTCCAGGTGCCTTTGAGCTGTTCCAGGTCTATGACCTCCAGCGCCTCATGCGGGTTGCGAGGATTGACCACGATGGCCAATTCGTCGCCGATGGCGATGTCTCCGAAGACCTGACGCTGCTTCATCGCCCTGACGATATTGTAGCGCACGGGGTCTCCTCCCTCGTTGCGGAGCACTACGATGACGGAGTCGGAACAACCGTCGCAAGCCAGTCCATAGACCGTATGGTCACCCTTCAGCCGCACTTCGTCAGAGATGGCGCCTTGGTCGCCATTGGTCGCCACGTCGGTACAGGCTGCCAGGAAAGCTATCACTATGAAAAACAATGGATAGAGTATTCGCTTCATATTTTCAAGTACTTTTACGACACAAAGTTAGCCAAAAACTGCTAAAAAAGACAAGTGTCGGGCGTTTTTTTGAGATATTTTACCTAATTTTGCAGCCCGTATGGTTACGCCGTAACCTACTTTTTGTTGTAGAAGAAGAAATTGAATTTCGTTTATATGAAAAAAAAGATTCAGTTCAGTCTCGTCTATCGGGACATGTGGCAAAGTTCAGGAAAATTCCAACCGCGTAAAGATCAGTTGGAGCGTATAGCTCCCGTTATCATCGAGATGGGTTGCTTCTCCCGCGTGGAGACCAATGGTGGCGCCTTCGAGCAGGTCAGCCTTTTGGCTGGCGAAACCCCCAACGAAGCCGTCCGTGCCTTCTGCAAGCCCTTCAACGAGGTGGGTATCAAGACCCACATGCTCGACCGCGGCCTCAACGCACTGCGCATGTATCCCGTGCCCGACGATGTCCGCGCGATGATGTATCGCGTGAAGCACGCACAGGGTGTGGACATCCCCCGCATCTTCGACGGTCTGAACGACATCCGCAATATCGCTCCGTCCATCCGTTGGGCCAAGGAGGCCGGCATGACCCCGCAGGGCACGCTCTGCATCACCACCTCCCCCATTCACACGCTGGAATATTACAGCAAGCTCGCCGACGAGGAGATTGCTGCTGGAGCGGAGGAGATCTGTCTCAAGGACATGGCCGGCATCGGCCAGCCCGCCTTCCTCGGCCAGCTCACGAAGATGATCAAGGAGAAGCATCCCGACATCATCATCCAGTATCACGGCCACTCGGGCCCTGGTCTCTCGATGGCCTCCATACTGGAAGTGTGCAAGAACGGTTGCGACATCATCGACACCGCTATTGAGCCGTTGTCATGGGGCAAGGTTCACCCAGACATCATCTCCGTCCTGAGCATGCTCCGCCATGCGGGATTCGACGTACCCGACATCAACATGGACGCCTACATGAAGGCCCGCGCGCTGACGCAGGAGTTCATCGACGAGTGGCTC
>ENA-OPSR01000822-OPSR01000822.1-human-gut-metagenome-genome-assembly--contig:-NODE-822-length-10660-cov-2.379632_pt1 | contig 10660 bp, 10 predicted proteins | sample MGYA00241459_ERZ501910 | MGnify/ENA primary metagenome ERZ501910 (study PRJEB25962, sample SAMEA2042504) | human gut metagenome | biome: human gut; feature: human-associated habitat; material: faeces...
CCCACGGCTCGCTGGAATATACCCCGAGAAAGCAGGTGGCACTCGGCAGCAACGACTGGAGTGACCGATTGATTGGTGTGGTTCCTCATTTTTATATATATACCATCGGCAATGTAGGCGAGGCGATGATTGCCAAGCGCCGCACCTATGCCCAGACCCAGAGCTATCTCACCCCTCCTTTCAAGGAGAGCGAGTTGCGCCAGACCTATAAGCAGTTGAGCGATGCCATCCAGTCATACGAGAAGAAGGCATCTGCCGAACAGTCGCTCAAGGTGAAGGCGCTGACCGTGAAGATGGGAATCGCCCGTGAACTGGGACTCGATGCCAAGCAGATGAACAAGCCTTATTCTGCAGATGAAATCGCACGAGTTGAGAACTATGCAGAAGAGTTGGCTAATGAGAAAATTACTGGTAAACTCTATACTCTGGGTGTGCCATACGATAACGATGATATCCGCACCAGTGTCTATGCGATGGCTACAGATCCTATTGCCTACGGCATGTTGGCAGTAGATAAGCTGAAAGGTCGTGCTCAGGAGGGCGTGGAGAAGCACAAGCAGCTTTTCGACCGTCTTTATCTGAGCAAGGCACGCAATACCGTGACCCAGCTTCTGGGTTCCGCCTCGGTTTCAGATGAATACATCTGCCGTTATGTAGGAATCACTCCTGCCGAACTCCAGATGGCTCGCAAGGTTGAGGCGATGCAGGCAGCTCCGGATCCTATCCAGATGATGATGCAGATGGCAGACCAGATAGGTGGAGCGAAGGAGACGAAGCCAAAGAAGGTGGACCACCGTACGGTAAGCGAGCTCCGTGCAGCCAAGGTTTCTCACAAGAAGAGGGTTCCGCAGATGAGCCGTGAGGCTTTTGAGAAGATGGAGCAGACCGGCCGCTTCCCTGACAAGATGATGGAAGCCATCAAGAAGGGACAGAAATGGTATCAGGAAGATTTGAAAAGGGCGAAGATGGCGAAAGCCGGCAAGGGCAAGTCATCTCAGACCGGAAGATCTTCTAAAGATAAGGGTATGATGATGTCGAAGGCACCAAAATATACCCGTCAGCAGATTCGTCTGGCTCAGGCGATTACTACCGTAGAGCATGCCTTGCAGAATGTAGGCAAGTATTCGGAGGCGCTCCGTCAGAGTCCGCTCAACGAGATGTCTTCTCTGATGAATGCCCTGAATGGCGGCTTTACAGCTCCATCTCCTGGTGGTGATCTGATTGTGAATCCAAACACTCTGCCTACCGGTAGAAACCTCTTCTCCATCAATGTGGAGAATACACCTTCGGAGGATGCCTGGGAGAAGGCGAAGGAACTTTGCGACAATACCATCAAGATGTATTGCGAGCGACATAAGGGTGAATATCCTCGTAAGGTGAGCTACACGCTCTGGAGTAGCGAGTTTATCGAAACAGAGGGTGCTACCATCGCCCAGATTCTCTATATGCTCGGTGTAGAACCGGTAAGAGATGCCTTCGGTCGTGTTACCGATCTGCGTCTCATCCCATCCAAGCAGTTGGGCCGTCCTCGCATCGATGTCGTGGTTCAGACTTCCGGTCAGCTCCGCGACCTGGCAGCATCCCGTCTCTTCCTCATCAACAAGGCGATAGAGATGGCGGCAAATGCCAAGGGTGATAAGTACGACAACCTGGTGAAAGCCGGTGTTACCGAATCCGAAAGAGTGCTCGTAGAGAAGGGTATGTCGCCAAAGGAGGCACGCGAGGTGAGTATGTATCGAGTGTTTGGTGGCGTAAATGGCAACTATGGCACCGGCATCCAGGAGATGGTAACCGCAGGCGACCGCTGGGATAAGGAGAGCCAGATTGCCGAGGTCTATATGAACAATATGGGTGCCTTCTATGGTGATGAGAAAAACTGGGAGACCGTTCGCAAGGCTGCTTTCGAGGCAGCGCTGACCCGTACCGATGTGGTGGTTCAGCCACGACAGAGCAACACCTGGGGTGCCTTGAGTCTCGACCATGTATATGAGTTTATGGGAGGTATGAACCTTGCTGTGCGCAACGTGACCGGAAAGGATCCGGATGCATATCTCGCCGACTATCGCAACCATAGCAATATGAGAATGCAGGAGGTGAAGGAGGCAATTGGCATCGAGGGCAGAACCACCATCTTCAACCCTGCCTATATCAAGGAGAAGATGAAGGGTGGAGCCAGCAGTGCCAGCACATTCGCCGAAATCGTAACCAATACCTACGGCTGGAATGTGATGAAGCCAAAGGCTATCGACAAGGAGATGTGGGACGAGATCTATAATGTATATGTCAAAGACAAGTACCATCTCGGAACCAAGGAGTTCTTCGACAAGCAGAATCCGGCAGCGCTGATGGAGATGACCGCCGTGATGATGGAGAGTGCCCGCAAGGGAATGTGGAAGGCTACTCCTCAGCAGCTCAAGGACATCGCCAAGCTTCATACCGAGACGGTGAACAAGTATAAGCCTTCATGCTCCGGTTTCGTCTGCAACAATGCCAAGCTCCGCAACTATATCGCCAGCAAGACCGATGCTGCTTCTGCCAAGGAATATCAGCAGAATGTTGAGCAGATCCGCGATGCTGAGGCTGCGAAGAACAGCAGCGACAAGGGTATGGTGATGAAGAAGGAGACGCTGAATGAGGAAGCTCAGAAAGCCACCACTGTGGTGAGCGGAATCGTTGTAGGTGTCATCGTCATCGTAGCTTTCGTGCTGTTGGCTGTCCTGATTCGCAGAAGAAGAAAGAATATGGTTGAATAGAAATGGAGACATTAGTTTTAGTAATGATGATATTGGTTTGCTTCAGTTTTGTGCTGAAGCAGACCTTCCACGGAGTGAAGGAGATTATGATCATCTCGGTGCTCGTAGCCTTCTTCGTGGGAATGACCTGGCCATTCGCCATCGAACAGTCGAAGACGCAGATTGCGGCCTGGATAGCCGACCAGAAGCTGATGCTCGATATGGCGGTGCTGCTGAGTATCGACGTGGCGCTCACGATGCTTTTCTGTGTGCACCACGTAGATCTGAAGACTTCGGAACATGTGAGCCGCCGCAAATGGGTGTTCTTCATCTTTCTGAAGTACTTCCCGGGTTTGCTGGTTTTCCCAGTGCTGTTCAGTGTTCTGGTGATGACCATCTTCCTGCTTCCCGGCGTATCGTTCCAGGTGGTGGCATGGGTGCTTGCGGTAGTACTGCTGCTCTTGATACCGGTATTCACCTACGGTTTGAGATGGCTTTTGCCGGAGCGACCAATCCGCTTGGAACTGCTCTTCCTGGTAGAGGTGTTGCTCGGATTGATGGGCATCATCGGTACGGTGAATGGCAGGACAGCCGTGGCAGGATTCAACAGTTTCGATGCCCTCTCGCTTTTCGGCGTCATCGCCATCGTCATCGTGGGAATGGCTATCGGATGGGGCTGCTATCGCATCAAGATGCAGCGCTTATCCCAAAAGTTATAAAGGCGCAAGCCCCAACTTAACATTTAACATTTAATATTCAACACTTAACATTATAAAATAAAGATGAATTACATATCAGACGTATTGTTTTGGATTTCCACAGGCATGCTGGTTCCTGTGATTATTTTGTTGATTTTCTTCTTCCTCAGAGCCTTGCTGCTCCTTGGAGGTTTCTTCGGACAGTATCTTGTAAAGCGCAAGACGGGTGCGGAGATTCGTGAACAGATGAACACCCTGACACTCGATAACATCGATACCCTGGGCGATCGCTTGCCGAAGAACAAGCAGGCTGTCATCGTTTCCTATATGAAGAAACTCGTGGACAACCGCCAGAGCAAGGCGCAGGTGAACCGTATCCTCGACCAGTATGCCCAGTTTGTTGAGAAGGATCTTTCTCTTCCATCTACTCTTCTGAAGATGGGTCCGATGCTCGGACTGATGGGTACCTTGATTCCGATGGGTCCAGCCCTGGTAGGTCTTTCTGCCGGTGATATAGCTTCGATGGCTTACAATATGCAGGTGGCTTTCGCTACCACCGTAGTGGGATTGTTCTCTGCAGCCATCGGTTTCGTAACCAAGCAGACCAAGAACCGCTGGTATACCGAGGATATGAGCAACCTCGAGTTTATGGCAGACCTTGTAAGTGAAGAGTGAAGAACGAAGAGTGAAGGATTCAATAGTAATAATTTATGAGACAAAGACGTAGAAGTCGTCTCTCGCATGATGGCGAGGATGATGATCCGATGAGCGTAGTGAGCAACCTCTTCGATGTGGCGATGGTATTTGCCCTCGCCCTGATGGTAGCCCTCGTTTCGCGCTATCATATGACGGAAATGTTCAGCAAGGATAACTTCACGATGGTGAAGAACCCTGGCAAGGAGAATATGGAAATCACCAAGGATGGACAGAAGATCAATCGCTATACTCCTTCTGAAGACCAGAGCAATAAATCTGGTAACAAGGGAAAGAAGGTGGGCATCGCTTACCAGCTGGAGAATGGTGAAATCATCTATGTTCCGGAAGATAAATAAACGGGGATTGCAAATCCCCTCAAACAGAAAATATTATTGTAACTAAATAAAAAAAAGAAAAGAAAAATGAAAAAGTTTAAGACAATGATGGCCATGATGTTGGCTTTGGTTTCTATGTGTGTAGTATTCAGCTCTTGCAGCAGCGATGAGGATGAAACAGTGGCAGCTGCCAAGGAGATTGCCGGTTCATACACCAGCTCTCTGGATATGACCGTAATGGGCGAGACTTCTACATACGATCATGTTACTATGAAGATTGAGGCTGTTGATGATGCTACAGTCAAGGTTACCTTACCTGCTTGTGGCGAAGGCATGATGGCTCTTCCTGCCCTGGTGGTTCCTGCTGTAAAGGTTTCTGGTTCCAATGGTGCTTATGCATTCGCTCAGGAAAATTATGCTGCTACTGTTACCGTGAAAGGTGCAGAGAAGAACTACACTGTAACCTTGCAGGGTACTTTGAAGGACAAGACTCTGACCGTCAACTATTCTATTCAGTATGGCAAGATGCCTATGCCGATGATTGCTAAGTTTGTTTGTACAAGATAAAAGGATTGTTTCAGGATAAGTTTTGATATAACTCGATGAAACAAAAGATATTCGCAATATTCCTGATCCTTTGCGGATTGTGCCTGAATCTGAAAGCCGAAACCCAGGGCGATGTCGTGGGTAGGGTGCTCGATGATTCGGGCGCACCGCTGGCGGGTGCTACCGTCCAGATTTTGCATGCAAAGGGTGGGGTGATAACTGATGAAGACGGATATTTCCGCATCCCTTACAGCAAGGATGGAGCGGTGAGAGTGAAGGTGAGCTTTGTGGGCTATCAGACTCAGACTTTCGTACTGAAAGCGGATGAGAGAAAAGGTGAGCAGCATGTGCTTCGCCTTCAACCGGATGCTACAGCCCTCGATCAGGTGGTAGTTACCGCAACCCGAACTCCGAAGGCGCTGAAGGATGCTCCTGTGGTAACCCGTCTGATTACCGCCAATGATATCAAGATTGCCGATGCTACCAATGTCCAGGACCTCCTCACAGAGCAGATGCCGGGTCTGGAATTCGGCTATGCCATGAATCAGGAGACTTCGCTCAACATGAATGGTTTCGGCGGAAACGCCGTGCTCTTCCTCGTAGATGGCGAGCGATTGGCTGGCGAAACCATGGATAACGTAGATTACAGCAGATTGAATCTGGATAATGTAGGACGTATCGAGATAGTAAAGGGTGCAGCTTCGGCGCTCTATGGTGCCAATGCCGTAGCCGGAGTCATCAACATCATCTCCCGTGAAAACAGCGAGCCTTGGACTGCCAATGTCAATACCCGCTACAACAACTTCAACAAGGAGTGGCGCCACGGTGGAAGCTTCAGTTTCAATGCCGGAAAGTGGAATTCGCAGACCAGCATCCAGCGCACCACATCAGATGAGGTGCAGCTCACCAGTCCTTTCGATACAGAATCCAACATCCTCCATATTTATGGTGGCGAGACCTTCAATGTGAAGGAGCGACTTACCTACAAGCTCTCTGACAAGGTGAGGCTGATAGGTCGTGGCGGTTATTTCAATCGTATCAGCAATCGCGGCAACTACGATGACCACTATAAGGATTATTCTGCCGGACTGAAGACCGTGATGAATCTCTCGGAGAATGATAATCTGGAGATTTCTTACGGCTTCGACCAGTATGACAAGACCCGATTTGTGAATAATGAGCGCACTCACGACCACGATTATACCAATCGTCAGAACATCATCCGTGCCCTCTATTCCCATATCTTCGGCAAGAATACATTGACGGCAGGGGCTGATTTCCTGAACGATTTTCTCACCACCTATCAGTTTGCCAACAATGGCTCCAAGACTCAGAATTCATACGATGCCTTCGCCCAGTTCGATTACAATCCTTTGCAGTGGTTGAACATCGTGGCAAGTCTTCGCCATGATTACTTCTCAGCATCCAGCCAGCATGCCACCACCGGTCGTCTGGCTCTGATGACCAAGTGGAAGGGCTTTTCCATCCGTGCCAACTATGCCGGTGGATTCCGTGCCCCAACCCTCAAGGAGATGTATATGAACTTTGATATGGCGGGTATGCAGATGATTTATGGCAATCCGGATCTGAAGCCGGAGAAGAGCAACAACTTCAACCTGGCGCTGGAGCATACTGGCAGAGTGAAGAATGCAGGCTTCTTGACCGGTCAGTATAGTCTTACCCTCATGGGCTATTATAATAAGTATGATAAGCGCATCACTACCGAGGATTATGCCGATTATACCCCGGGAACCGGTCAGCCGGATGTGGCTTCCCGTTATTGCAACGAGGATGGAGTAGAGGTGAGCGGCATCGACTTCAGTGCCCATTACCGTTCGGATATGGGTCTCGGTGTGAAACTCGACTACAGCTATCTCCATGTGGGTGGCAGAAGCGTAGATTCCCAGTTCTCCCAGCCTCGTCCTCATACCGCCACCTGGCGTCTCGACTACGATCGCCAGCTCTGTTCGTTCTATCGTATCAATGCCGCTCTGTCAGGTAGATACCTGTCCTCTCCAGATACGGACATCGAGAAGCATGACCAGGCATATCAGTTGTGGAAGTTCACGCTTCAGCAGCGATTCCTGGATGCCGTCAATCTGAATTTCACGGTAGATAATCTTTTCGATTATACGCCTGAGAAGTATTATTGGAGTTCGGCGATGACCACCGGTCGCACCTTCTCTGTGGGACTTTCGGTTGACATCGACCGCATCGTGAATCTCTTCTAGAAATCGCCATCTGGCAGTCGCCAGACCCCAAATAGGTTAAAAAGCCATAGTGAAGGATGCTTTTCTTCAAATTATACCGTACTTTCGGTGTAAAATCGTAATTTTGTAGTGATTTAAAATCTATTCATTCAAAATTATAATACGAAGAATCATTCTAACTATGGCTTTTTGGGGCTAGCCTTTCATTATCAGCCAAGGATGTAAACATGGGCAGTTGGAGTAGGGAAGTTGTCTGGGCGGATGGCCTACCGCTTCACGAGGTGGCCGAACTGCGTGAGGTGGATGTGAATTCCTTAATGTAACATGTAACATGTAACAATGTAACAATGGTGGCTGCATCTGTCATCGTTGTCAGTTATTTGCAATTTTATCAGTTATTATCTCCCAATATCCATTTCGTTTACCGTTTCTTCTATGAAGAACACCTTTTTCTTGTAAGAGGACAGTAATAGTTTTCACAGTTCGTTCCGACTTGCCCATCTGTGCCGCCATCTCTTTCTGCGTAACGAAAGGATTGTTTTGCACTATTCGAAGCAATGCCATTTCCTCCAAAGTGCAATTTTTGCACTTTGAAAGTAGATTTTCTTCTGTTTTTGCACTTTGAACGGTATTATTTGCACTTTGAATTTCAGTAATATCTTGCGTCTTTTTCCATTCTATGTGCATCATTCGGTTTCTCAGGTCATGTTCCTCACCAAGCAACATACTACGGAAAAAGTTTACCAAATAGATGGTTGTCTCTGTAATACCTTGAGTCAAGTCGCTGTAGTTTGCACGAACCAAAGCATTACGAAAGTACCATGAGTTATCGGCAAACACATCGTTCACTACGTTAAACCCTAATGTGCGAAGATACTTAATCATAAACACAGCCGTTGTTCGGGTGTTTCCCTCACAGAAAGGATGTATCTGCCATATATTGGCGCAGAAGCGTGCTAAATGGGATATAGCATCATCCACATTTAGGTTTGCATAATCAAAAGTACGTTCTTGCCCCATGTCGTAATCGAGTGTTTCGCTGATCGTATCTGCACTTGCGTAATATACGGTTTTACCACCCAGCACCCACTCGTTTTTGGTGATATTATAGTCACGAATTCTGCCAGCTTGCTTGTAAATGCCCTCAAACAGCCTACGGTGAATGGAGGTAAGCTGGGCTGGAGTGAAAGAGAAAGTTTTCTCTGCCAGTATCTCCGTGATACGGACAGATACTTTGTCAGCCTCCTCCGTCCGGTCGTTCTCCACTTCTTTACGTCCAGCAGCAGACTTGTAGTAGGAGTCAATGAGCATCTTGGCTTCACCAATACTGATGTCGCCTTCAATGTGTCTCTTGGCTGTGTCAAGTAGATACTCAGAGGGAGTCAGGCCATCCACTTGTTGCAAGCCGATAGCCACCTTCCAAGTCTCGCCACGCTCACGCTGCTGCGGTTCTCCTTGGCGGATATATTCCTCCAGTCCTTGTATCGTATATTTCTGTTCGTCGCTCATATAATTCTACTTTATCTTTTTCTAGTTCTGTCATATTTTTGACTTCTATTTGTGGTGTTAATAGCTGCTGTTTTTCCGATTTTGGGGGATGATAGCGACTGCCTAGACCCAGTTTTTGCCCCCGCTGATGCAGTCTCTGACCCTACAAAGGTACGCATTTTTTTTGAATCCAACGCGCTTCTCCCTGTTTTTTGAGCGGAGGAGAGCAGGGAAGGGACCAATTTTTTTTGTTAACGAAGGCAAATACGCAAGCGGGTTGGAGACGAAATAGGGCTTGTGATGGGTGGTTTTGTTGTTGCAATATGTTGAGTAGTAGCAGTTTGTGTGGCAGTTGTGGGTTGTTAATAGATGTTCATGGTATTTTTTGGGGTTGCTACTTTGTTACATTGTTACATGTTACATGTTACATTAAGATTTCCTACTTCTCACGCTTGCTCACTCTGCAAAGAATATAACTGTAAAGATTGTTTTGAATGCACATAGGCGGTCCACATAGCTATGCTATGTGCTATTGTGCTGCGATGAAAAAAAAGTTGGAAAATATTGGTGATTTTATTTGGCGGTATGAAATGCTCTTCGTATCTTTGCACCCAAATGCAAGACTTGCGGACCAAGCCCATAGAGGGCCCGCGATGGGCGTTTCTTACGACAGGAGTGAAGGGTAAGCAACTATCGGCGCCGGTCCTAAGCTACCATCGGCAAGGTCTCCATTTTGATTCATCTTTAAAACCTTCAACGCAATGATACAGAGTTCTTCCATAGATGAGATTGTTTTTCATAGACTTGGGTTCGCCACTCTAAGATGTCAATCTTGGCGGGAGAATCACATACCGAGCTTTCCTCGGCAACTGCCTCAGAGATTACCTCGCCAACTGCTATCGCGGTTTTCTCGTCATCGGCCTCCTTGTCCAATTCCTTCGCGGCATGATGATTTTTTTCGATGGGCTCTAAACTTTCTTTCTCGCTATGCGTCCTATATGAAAAAAGAAGAAATCATGATGGAGATAGATGAGGCATTGAAGACCCGGTACGGTACGGAGCGTCCCTTCACCGTCCCCGACGCCTATTTTGATCGCGTAGAGGAGGAGGTGATGCGGAGTGTGGCTGCCGACGCAGCGCAGCCCGTGGTGCGCGTCGTCCGCAAGTCTTTGTGGAAGCAGTTTTCGCCCCTTGTGGCAGCCGCTTGCGTGGTGGGCGTGATTGTCCTTGTCGGACTCGGCGTGAGCTCGACGAATCCGCAGGGCGACATGGCGGCGACCGTGTCCCACGCCCCCAAGGTCTCGAAGGCGGAATCCTATACCGACGACCTCGACCGGCTCGCCGACTACACGATGATGGACGAGGACGACGCCTACGCCTATATCTCCGGAGAATAACACTTAGAGCCTATGAACCCGTTCAGAAAACGACTCCTCCTCACGCTCCTCCTGCTCTGTGGCCTGACCGCCGCCTCGGCGCAGCACCACTTCGACGCCCAGGCCTTCGAGGCCGAGAAGCAGACCTACATCGTCCAGCAGGCACACCTCACCCCCGAGGAGACCCGCCGCTTCGTGCCACTCTACAAGGAGATGGTGGCCAAGAAGCGCAAGATCCACGGCCAACTGCGCCAGCTGCGCAAGCAGTCGGCGGACAACGATCGTGCGGCACGCGCCCTCATCGAGCGCCGCGACAACCTCGAGATCAGCATGCGCCAGGTGGAGCGCGACTACCACCTGCGGATGCTGAAGGTGATGAGTGCGGTGAAGCTCAAGGCCGCCCTCGACGCCGAGCGCAAGTTTCACCGCATGAAGTTTCGCAAGGCGGCCAGGAACGGCCATTAGCCCCTCGCTCGTGCCCGCAAGCAGGTTTGGCACAATTTCCTCGTATGAACATCATTGCATGAAAATCATCGTATGAAAACTTCCCAGATATTGAGAGTGATATGGCTGTCGGTG
>ENA-OPSR01000824-OPSR01000824.1-human-gut-metagenome-genome-assembly--contig:-NODE-824-length-10639-cov-2.756425_pt1 | contig 10639 bp, 9 predicted proteins | sample MGYA00241459_ERZ501910 | MGnify/ENA primary metagenome ERZ501910 (study PRJEB25962, sample SAMEA2042504) | human gut metagenome | biome: human gut; feature: human-associated habitat; material: faeces...
TCTGCCGAATATAAAGGATTCAATCTATCAAGAAGTGTTTTCATCTGACCGCACATCTCATAATAATAAATTGGGGTTGCATAGACAATAACTTCTGCATTCTTTACCTTTGCCATAATATCTGCAATATCATCCTTCTGTACACACATCCCAGTCCTCTGGCAGGATAGACAACCGATACAATATTTTATATCTTTTCCTTTCAAAGAAAGAAGTTCCACATCATGCCCCGCTTCTTTTGCTCCCTTTGCACACTCATTTGCAAGTATATCAGAATTGCTCCCTCCTCGAAGACTTGTCGATATGATCAATACTTTTTTTACCATAATTAACCAACTCCATTTTCTTCAAAAAATTTCTGGATTTTATCAAATGGGATTACATCCAGATTATCGTAAAGATCTGTATGAACAGCCCCTGGAATTGTTAGCAGCTCTTTATTGGATGTGTACTTGCTGTCCTTAATCATATTTTCATAAGCATCTTTTCCAAAATAATAGCTGTGTGCTTTTTCTCCGTGAACAATGAGGACTGCACTTCTGATTTCATTACTGTACTTTAATATTGGCTGATTCATAAATGACATACATCCAATACTGTTCCAGCCATCATTGGAATTCAGGCTTCTTTTATGATAACATCTGCCTTTATAATATTCACTGTAATCTTTTACAAAGAAAGGGGCATCCTCTGGAACCGGAAGAGAAACACAACCACCAGCTCTGGAATATTCGCCTTTACAGTATTCTTGTGTTCTGAGGGTATTCAGCGACTGCTTCTTCGCATAACGTGCTTCTTCACTGTCCTCAGAATCAAAGTACCCATTCGCATTTACCCTTGTCATATCATACATGGTAGAAGCAACGGTTGCTTTTATTCTTGTATCCAGCGCAGCTGCGTTAAGAGCCATTCCACCCCAGCCGCAGATTCCAATGATTCCTATTCTATCTTGATCTACCTCTTCCCGAACAGAAAGGAAATCAACAGCAGCCATGAAATCTTCTGTATTAATATCCGGAGAAGCCATGTATCTTGGATTGCCTCCACTTTCTCCCGTAAAAGAAGGATCAAATGCAATAGTAAGGTATCCTTTTTCAGCCATCGTCTGCGCATACAGTCCGGAACACTGTTCTTTGACTGCACCAAATGGTCCACTTACAGCAATCGCTGGATATTTCCCAAATGCATTTTTCGGCTTATACAAATCTGCAGCAAGTGTGATTCCATAACGATTTACAAATGTCACTTTCTCATGATCTACTTTTTCACTTTTTGGAAAAGTTTTATCCCATTCAGATACTAGTTTTAATTCTTCTGTTTTCAACATAAATATAACCTCCATATGCAAATTGTCTTATAAATATACCTTTTTCAACCTTCCTATTTTAGTTTTCTATATTCTTCATCACTTACCGGTTCAAGCCATTCATTGGAACTATTTTCGCCCGGAACTTCTATTGCCAGATGTGAAAACCATTCATCCGGTGCTGCGCCATGCCAGTGTTTCACTTCTGCCGGAATATTGATGCAGTCACCTGGCTTCATTTCTACAGCTTCTTTACCTTCTTCTTGATAATATCCTCTTCCGGCAACGCATATCAAAATCTGTCCACCTCCACTTTTTGCATGATGGATATGCCAGTTATTTCTGCAAAAAACTGGACTACCCCTCCGCAATCCCTTATAGTTACGGGCTTTAACGGCATACACGTCTGTGTTTTGTGCGACCCTTTCATGACGAGCAGTTTCTGCCAGGTTATTTCTCTGCTTCGTCCTCATTCCAAACCTCTTTTGCAAGATTAAAGACTGCCCAGCCTTTTGGCCAGCCTGCATAGAATGCTACGTGAGTGATGATTGCTGCGATCTCTTTCTGTGTTACCCCATGATCCTTTGCATTCTGTAAATGGAATTTCAAAGAGGAATCTGTGATTCCCTGTGCCATCAGTGCTACAACTGTGATGATACTTCTTGTTTTTAAATCAATATCTTCGTTATTCCAGTTCTCTCCGAAAAGAATGTCATCGTTAAAATGTGCAAAATCTGGTGCAAATGTTCCCAGAGCATTTCTTCCTGCTATCTGTGTGATCTTTGCCATGATATCAAACCTCCATCTTTCTTATTTATGGTAATTTGTCATACTCTTCTTCCGGTAAAAACTCAAGCCATTCATTGGAAGCTCCCTCTGCTGGAACTTCAACAGCCAGATGCTGGAACCAGCTGTCTTTCGCTGCCCCGTGCCAGTGTTTTACTTCTGGTGAAATATTTACTACATCTCCAGCTTTCAATTCACGAGCTGGTTTTCCTTCTTCCTGGTACCATCCTCTTCCACCAGTAACCAGAAGGATCTGTCCACCTTTATGATGGATGTGGTATGCATTGATTGTTCCCGGAGCGAAAGTAACCAGACCAACTGGTACTCTCTCTGTTGTAAGCATATTCAAATAGCATTCACCTGTAAAATACTTTGCGAATGCTACGTTTTCTTCACCGATTGGAAATACGTTACCTCCACCTAAGTCTTTTTTCATCTGTTCGATATCCATAAAAAATTCCTCCTTGCTCTTTTTATTTTATGGTACAACCTGAAGTAAGCTCTAGGTCAATAGATTTTGCAACTTTTTACATAAAGTTCATAATTTTTCTGTGACAGTTTGCATTTCAGGTACACTCTATTTCTTATCGGTATCATCATACTCCCATATTGCTTTCTATGTCCAATACCCATTATTATGGGTTGCTTAATGCCTTTTAAGCATAATCTGTTTCTATATCACAATGCAAAACAGATCTGCTGTATTCTGGCAGACCTACTTTGCATTATGATATAGCTTAAATCTGTTTGATAAGATTCAACTCTTTCTTGGATAGTGCTTTTTTTAACTTCTGGTTTTCCTTTATTAGATTCTCATTTTCGCTTTTCAGTTTCTGTAGCTGTTGCCGGAGCAGATTCATTTCCGCTTCCATCGCCTGACTGATAATATTTCTCCTTGGATCCACCATACCAGCCTGCTGTTCCATTGCTGCATCAATCTCACCTCTTACAATCGGATTCTTGTAAAAGAATCCTCTAGATAAACCAGTCTTTTGCATCAGTGCTGGTACGGACACCTTTTCTCTCTCCAACACCATTGTCCGTATTGTCAGGACTGCCCGTTCCACTTTTTCTTCGCTCTTTCTTTTATTCAATTCCAGCATCTTGTCGTATTTGCTCATATTCTTCTCCCCATCCGTCCAGATTTGCTAAGATAATCTGTGACATAAGATTTCTTACTTCCCTTGTCTCATCTGCCAGTCTCTGATTGCTCATTTTCCGGTAGTACTGGACGCTTTTCACTCCTTTATGACCCAGGAGCTTTGCTATGGTCCAATCATCCACATGGAGTTCTGTCAGCTTTACCCCATAACAGTGCCGGAACATATGCGTTCCAAATCCGAATAATTTCCCGCTGTCATCTCGGATATCTTTTTCATAGATCATTCGAAGCACTTTATCCTGCAAGGTTTGGTAACTGATTGGTCTCTCCGGTTTGTTCTCGTCCGCAAAGATATAAATGCTTTCAGGATAATGCTCATTTGCATAACTGACTGCCTTTCCAATCAGCTGTGCCAGCTCCCGGCTGATCGGTTTTTCATATCTTCTTGTTTTCGGCTGGTATATGATAATCATATCCTGACGGTCATGTTTATAAAGGCAGTCTTTCCGCAAGGTCAGCGTGTCGGAAATTCTGGTTCCAAGCATCTGGTGGATGATCATTGCCCTTGCTATCTGCTCTTCCATTTTTACAATCTGGGCATTCAGTCTTTTCAGCTCACTGTCCGAATAAGATTTGAATTCTGCTTTCCGTTCTGGCGGAAAATCAGATTTTAAAAACAGTTTTGTAAGATGTGGAAAATCATAAATTTTTCCGATTGTTTCCAGCACATTTCGAAGCTTTAGCAGGTCATCCCGGATGCCATTCCCTCCGTTTGATTCTACCTTGATGTTGATTAAAAATTGTTCTATGATCTCCCGGTCAATCTCTTCGCAGGTGCTGATCTTGGAATGCTTTTCATCCAAATACTTTGAAAATTTATTCATGGCGGACAGTTCACGTTTTATACTGCCAAGGGCTTCGGTTTTCAGATGATGGTAAATTGCTTTTTTTACTTCTTCCCGAATATCTGGTTGCCGGATTCCTCTGAAATTTAGTGTCTTATGGTTGACAATCGGATTTGTCCGCAGGATAAGCGGAAGCCTTTCCAGATGCCAGATATCCTTTGCCAGCTCATTGGTTTCTGATCGGTCCAGTGTAAATTCCAGAAGGCTTTCAAAATACCGGATCAGGGCAGCTTTTTCCACCGATTCAGTCTGAATGTTCGTCACTTTATGCTTCGTCAAAGCCCTACCGTTTTGTATCATCCACATTTTCAACTGCTTTATCCAGAAGTCTTTTTCTCTGTCAAGCAGGCTGTTTTCCTGATGGGATGACTTCTGAAAAAATTCACATAAGCTGTTAAAATAATGCCTTTCCCTTTTTATGGTCAGGATGGATACCTGCGTTCCACGGTAGTAAATGTATTCGACAAATTCTGTCTGAAGCTGGTTTTCCGGCAGTTTATCCAGATCAAAATATTGTTCCTTATTCAGCTTTTCCTTTTGCTCATCGGTAGCCAGCTTATAACATTCCAGTTGTTGGAATTTCAGTTTATTATCCATGCTTCTCTCCTTTCTGCATACAGGCAAGCAGGCTGTTTTCCTCTTCCTCAAAGTATGCGTCATTTTCTTTAGCAATTTTTCTTGGCATATAATCTATATACTGCATGGTCATTTCCTCAAACGTATGTCCCAGATAGTCCCGGATGCTTTGGATTGATACGCCATGCTCATAAAAATTGGTTGCTACGGTATGTCGGTAATCATGAGACTTAAAAATATATTCTCCATTCTGTATGCCTATCTGGGAGCAGTATTTTTTCATCTGCCCCATGAAGGTGCTTTTGGAAAATGCTCCACCTTTCCGATTCCGAAAAATGTATGCTTCTTTTTTGGTAGGGTGCTTTTTCAGATAAACCTGCATCAGACGATACAATGTTACCGGAATGGGAACCCTTTTATAATTTTTCATTTTCACCTGGTAGACCTTCATCCAGCAGTCACCATTCTGGATATAATACGCATCCCCTTTTAAGGTGCAGACCTCACTGATCCGGAGTCCCACACACCAGAGATGTAAAAACATCATTCTCAGGTGTTCAGGAAACTGTGAGAGGTTTTGGATAATTTCCATATACACATCCTCTTCCACACTTCTGTCATGGTGGACTGGGATCTGTTTTTCCAAGTAATACGATGCATAAAACGGAACCTTTTTTATATACCCCTTTACTTCCAGAAATTTCATAAAAAACTGTATTCCCGAAACATTGGTATTAAATGTCTTTGCTCCCATAGCACCATTCTGCAAATTCTTTAAATATACATCAATCAGGCTGGCATCACACTTGGTAACTTCCAGTTCGCTGATCTCCTGCAAAAAATTTCGAATGGTTCGGAATCTTTCGTACACCGTGCTGAGCGCCAGTTCTCCGATTCCAATTTCGTACTTCATATATTCCTGAAGCAGCAATCGATTCTTGGGCTGTAGAACTTCCTGAAATGATATTTTTTCTATACTGTCACTCTGGTTTATTCTTTCTTTGGCAATACGAAACCGCTCTAAATACCAGATGGTAGCATCCCATCTTGTTTCATCAGTTTCTATAAAAATCACTTTACGGGCAGTTTCCACAATGCTCTTCAGTCGTTTTCGCCGTTGCTCTTTCTCGACTTTCTGCTTCAGGTAGTCCTGAAATGCTGTTTCCTGTTCCAGCTCCAGAAGCTGGATATCTGTAATCTGCTCCCGGATGCAAAATTCGTAAAAAAGCTGTAGCCCGGTCAGTTTATATTCCCTCAGTCTGGAAATTTCATAATTCTTCAGAATATATTCCAGCACGGTAAAAATCTGACGTTTCAGTTTCTCACTGGCTGCCGCTTTAAAATTCCAGACCATGTTGCTCCGACACCGTACCGTTTCCACACTCTTTACGATTACAGGATCTGAGTGGTATGGAACAAAAAGTATTTCATTTTTATATTTCCATTCACATTCCCTCTGTCCAGCCGGAGTTTTCATCCGTTCCCGGATGTACGCCTGCCGTATCCGGTCGAACGTTCCGGTATATCGGTAAATGTAATTTCGCTTTATCAGCGGTGTTATGTATAATTCAAATTTCATTCGCAGTTCATAATCTATTTCCGAAAGATGTTCTACCATCTCATCTGCCAGAAACAGCAGAATCTGTTCTGTAATGGAACTTCCTGCTTCCTCTTTTGCAAACTCCCGGATTTCTTTTCGTAGCTGCTCAATCCGCCTGCTCCGTTCTTGTTCTGCCTCTATAAAAGACTGTAAAAACGCAGGCATAAAAACCACCTCCTATAGCAATTCCTCAATCCCATACAGGGAGGAGTGTTTCTCGTAGAATTCCTGGCTGGCATCCAGCAGTTCATCATCCACAATGTCCAGATAATTGATGGTTGTCTGGATGTGGCGGTGTCCATAGGCCAGCTGTATCAGTTCCAGCGACCATCCTGCTTTTCTCCGCTCATTTCCAAAGTAATGCCGGAGCATATGAGGCGTGATCTTAATCCCTGTTTTCTTATCCATTCTTTTTAGCATGGAGTATACTGCTTCCACGTTCATTGGTTTTCCGATATTATCCCCGGAAATATTCACAAACAGGCTTGTCTGGTGCTGAAGTAGTTTTCGGTACTCTGCGATATACAGATTTAAAAAGCCGAAGGTATCTTTGCTGATCTTCGCACTTCGGTATTCTGCATTCTTTGCTCTCGCTCCATTTTCATTGTCCTCACGGAAATATACCCGGATTATGTGGTTCTGATAATCAATGTCCTTACTGTAATCAATTCCTAAGATCTCACCGATTCGGTAGCCTGTCTCTGCCAGAAGCAGCATGAGAAGCCGATCTCTTATATTGGTACACGCTTTCAAGATTTCCACAATTTCATCTTTCTTTGCTGCTCTCGCCTTATGCTCTTCCTCTTTTAAATAGCCTTTGAAACTCTTTGATCGTATGCTTTTCTTTACGCCTACTGCATCCACGGCTACAAAATAATTATAGGACAGGACTTTCAGCTCCCCGAACTGCTGGTACTCTTCTTCTATAAAAAGATAGAACCTGAACACATCTCTTAAGTATGCGTTGCAGGTTCCATTGTTTGGAGATCTGTGATTTTTATCTCTGGTATGCTTCCCGGCTTTCAGCCAGTATAAAAATTCCACAAAGTGATTTGTCTGTTCAACATAAGGCATTTGATATACGTCTGTCAATTCCTTTTTCTTTTCATGGATGTATTCCAGATAGTACAGGATTGCAAGTGCGGAGCGCCGCACCGTATTCGGTGAACATTTACTCCGTATCTTGTGCATCAGATATTTGGTTGGAAGCAGGACGATATCCAGTGTTTCCACATCTCTGATAAAGAAATAAACGGTGGAACCCTCTCTTTCTTTTTCCAGTTCATATCGTCTCATTCCTGCTCACTTCCTTTCCTCTAACGCTATACACAGTATACCCAACTCATGCCGATAAAGCTATCACAAATACCACCAATTCGGTCAAAACCGCTCCTGAAATACCACTAAACTTTTTGTCTTATTTTCTGTCCAGATCTGGGCAGAACCAACAACACCACGGATGTTATCAGCTGTAGTAACGCTCCACTTTCCGGCTTCGGATAAAGTCCTCTACTTCATCGATTTTTTCTGCCATCTGGCACTTTGGCAGGGCGTCCAGAACATCTCCCCGGTACTTTCCTTTCTTTGCCGCTCGGTGGTCTAAAATGGACACTACACAGGTGTCCTGCTCCGTCCGGATCGCCCGTCCGAATCCCTGGCGCAGTTTCTTCTGCATATCTGGAACAACAACATTTTGAATGTAGGATTCCAGTGATCGGTATTGTTCCCTTTGTGCTTCATGGATGGGGTCCGGTACAGCAAACGGCAATTTTACAATGATCAGGGACGATACCATATCCCCCGGAAAATCCACACCTTCCCAACAGGAGCCGGCTGCAAACAGAACGGCATTTTCCATCTTCTTAAACCGTGCGATTTCTTCCTGTGAGTTTCTCCATACCTGCACCATCGGGAACGGGATCTGATCCCGCAGGAGCTGCTGCACATTTCCCATCAGGGTATAAGATGTAAACAGTACCAGTGTATGCCCAAAAGTAGAACACACCAGATCACGGATCTGGCCTGCAAGTTGCTCGACCTCTTCCCGGCTTCCCTTGAGCGTCGCTTTTAAATTCTCAGGAATATAGAGCAGACAGTTCTCTCTGTAACAAAATGGGGATTCTGCTACACACTCCCGGACTCTGCTTTTCTTTTCCAGCCCGGTCATCTGTCTGGTCCTTACAAACCCATTTCCGGCTTTTAAAGTTCCACTGGTGAGAATCGAGGGAAATCCCCTGTCCCATAAGGAATCATGGAGAAACCTTGGAATCTCTCTGCTAACAGCCATAAACACAGGATCTCCCCTGCCGTCTGGCTGAAGAAATAAAACGTATCTGGTATCCTTCTTCAGAAACCAGCCGAACAGCTCTTCCATCTCTTCCAGCCGCCGGAAGATCCAGTAAGGGACATTTCCAGCAAGTTTAAGCATAAGACTGAGATTCCCCCTTACCTGCTCCAGAGAAGATCGGCACTTTGCCGGAAAATAGAAATTTTCTTTTCCAGCTATGTCATCTCCCATCCCGGCCTGATCCTTACGGATTTCCATTGAAAGTGTATTAAACCAATCCTGTAGTCTCTTACCTTCCGAACTTTTATGCTCCCTGTTTAAGAAATACGAGATTTCCTGCACATCCTCTCTTCCAATACTTCTCCCATCCATCTGGCTGGCAGCTTCTGGGAGCTTATGTGCTTCATCTACTACCAATGCTCTGTAATCCGCCAGCAGAGGCCGGTATTCATTCATCCGGTGCATGGCGTCTGCCAGAAGATAATTGTGATTGCATATCTGTATAAAAACTTCCTCTTTTTTGGAAACATCCAAATATTTCTGATAACGGCATCCCGCTTTCCCCGGACACTCCCTGGGGCAGAATTTCGGTACGCACACCAGCCTGCGGTCAAAACCGCTCAGGTTATGTACGGAATCTAAATCAAAGTTATGCCGGAGGGACTTCAATGCCTCCATCTGTGCCTGATTTTTATTCTTATCCCGGACTGCCTCCAGTCTTTGGGCCAGCCTGTAATCGCATACAAAATGTTCCTTTCCCTTGCGGACAACTGCCTTTAATTCTCCCTGAAGCAGATCTGCTTTTAACAGTACATCCGATAAAAAAGGAACATATTCCTCTATGATAGCTTTCTGTAAGGCAATGCTGGAAGTGGATACCACCACAGGCCGCCTGTCACATCCCGAATAACCGGAATGCAGTACACTATATTTCCGCATCAGGATGCAGGCAGTCAGATAGGCATAGGTTTTTCCAATGCCCACTCCTGCATCACAGAGCGTGATCTCATTTTTCATAAGGGCATCCAGCATTTCATGGCAGAGACGGATCTGTTCTTCTCTTACGTGAAGCCCGACTTCCGGTAGAAGTTCCCGAAAGATTCTTTCCACTTCGCCATGCGCCCTTTTTTGATATTCATTTTTATAACACATTACTTCTCCTTGCCGGGAAGCTTATCTTACCGTACCCTTACGGACGGATCTGACTGCTTCCGGTGCTTTTGCTCCCTGCTCCTGCATTTTCTTTATGGCAGCATTTCCCCGTGCCATCATCCTTCGGATATCCGTCCGGGAAACATTCCATGTCCTTACCTTCTGTGGAGCATTCCTTACCTGCTCGGACAAATGCCTTTCACAGAGTTTCGGATAAACCACCATGGCTTCTGGCAATTCCAACGGATACTCGATCATGGGATGGTACACAATATCCCGGATCACCTGCTCATAGCTTTCCATCTGCATTCTGGCTGTACTATCCTGGTAAATATTTTTTCCTTTCATGGCACTGTAGACCTGCGATGAGATATATCCCAATGATTCAAAACTACAGTATCCATAAGGAGTTACACCGGAAAGGGAATCCGGATCTTTTAAGGCATTCAGATATACATCTTTTCCCTGGGCGATTAACCACATCCGAAAATCGGAAAAGCTGTCATCACTGCACCCTGTTTCCATCAGAATACCTGCCGCTGTCCATAAGCCATACTTATAAGCTGCATCCCGGTAACTGTAAACCAGATTATGGAATTGCAGAACATCCTCCGGTGTCATATAGAAAAGCTGTTGCTTGATCCACACCGCCGAAGCATCCAGATCGGTGCCGCACACTTCCTTTGCTTTTTCAATCAGATTCCAGAACTGATCCTTGCTCATCCCACTTCTTTTTGTTTCTTCCATCTTTCTCTCCCCTTGATGTGACGTTAATACCACAAGAATACGGCTGTAGTCTCCCACAGCCGCATGGTATCTGATATCAACGACACACTTCTTCATTGATTTCTTTTTTATCTTGCTGTTCCGCATTTGACCTCGCACCCCCGGAACCATCCCTGTTTTTCTTCTGGGAAAGGGGACA
>ENA-OPSR01000827-OPSR01000827.1-human-gut-metagenome-genome-assembly--contig:-NODE-827-length-10604-cov-2.429519_pt1 | contig 10604 bp, 6 predicted proteins | sample MGYA00241459_ERZ501910 | MGnify/ENA primary metagenome ERZ501910 (study PRJEB25962, sample SAMEA2042504) | human gut metagenome | biome: human gut; feature: human-associated habitat; material: faeces...
TGATGAAGATGATCCGCGGCCGTAAAATATAATTACCCTATCTTTGCAACCGCAAGAGTTGTTTGAACTATTATGAAAGTAAAGCTGGCAGAAGTAGTCTGACTTTCGCTAAATCGTTACCATAAATAAACCAGTCGAAACAACTATGCTGATTATTAAACTGATACAACTTTTTTGATTATCTTCTACAAAGATAGTGCAATGAGAAGGCGAATGCAAATCTATTCACAACCACTCACAATCCTCTCGTATTCCATTCACAATCTTTCACGGTCCACAGAGAGGGGGCGGCAGATTTCCGCCCCTCTCAAATAGTATAGACCCAAACAAGAAGATTGGCATCTTGCAAGCTTAGGAACGAAAAAATCCATCCTAAGTAATGATCGCGCACGAAGGTAAGTAAGGTTCGGGCACAAAGGTAAGTAAGGATCGCGCAGGAAGGGAAGAGCGATCTTATTTGCCCGAGAGGATAAAGTTGGCGATATCGTCCATCACCTCCTCGGCAACATGTCCCGGGGTCTGGTATTCCTCCGGCATGCTTGCTCCCTCGCCCGACATAAACAGGTGGTTGAGCGACGGATAGGACTTCATCACCACTCCCTGGCGATTGCCCACAGCCTCGCGCCACGCCCGATAGTCGTCCATCGTCACTTGATAGTCGCGCTCACCCTGAAGGATCAGCATCGGCAGATTCAGACTCTGTGCTGTGGCTGTATCCGAATAGCGAGCATCCATATCGAGATAGACTTCGGGAGTCTTCGCCAAGGTGAGTTCGGTCAACTGGCGTGCCTCTTCTACCGAACGACCAAGATAAGCAAACTGGCGCTCCATCGCCGGTCGCAGTTTTCCTGTGGGAGCGGCAAGCAGGACGAGACCTGCCACAGCACCACTCCGCTCTGCGATACGCGGAGCCAACATGCCGCCCAAACTATGACCGACGATATAGATGCGGGAAGGATCGAGCGCCATAGTTTGAGCCAAGGAGTCTTTCACGAGACGGATGGCCGAGATGGCATCATCGACCGTCTCGTCGTCGTAGGTAAATCCAGCCGTTGCATTCGCAAAAAACTGCGGACAAACGAAAGTGCGCTTATCATAGCGCAGGACGGCGACTCCACGACGCGATAAACCCTCGGCCAAATCGCGGAAAGGAGCATTCGGGCCCATAGACTCATCCATATTGGAAGGGCCGCTACCGTGGACTAGAATAACGACCGGCACCCGATCCTTGACCGACGAGGCCGACGGCATAGTGAGGCGGGCTGGCAATTGGATCGTGTCGGAAACATAGATATGATGGGCCGACTCCGTCTCGGTAAGCAGCGCCTTCTCATCGGTAAAGGTGAAGCCCAAAAGACTTCCCGACGGGTCGAAAACAACATTAAGAGTAGCAGAATGGCGCGGGAAAGTAATCTTGCGGGAATAAATCTCGCATCCCGCCATCTGCTGCATTTCCCACATCGAAGCCTCAACGGGATCTCCCAGCCGTTCCTCCATCGCACGAAGCTGGACAGCGAACTGATCGGAAGAGAGATAAGGCGAGAAGACATCCTCCCCCTGCTTGTAGATACTATCCGGCTGATGCTGGACATAAAACTGGTATATACGCTCTGGCTTGGCGTATGCCTGCCGCATGGCATCGGCAAAACGCGACTGGGCCGAGACCGAGAGCGCAAGGCCCGTGAGGGAGAACAGACAGGCTGCTCGCTTCAAAAGATTCTTTGCATTCATATTTTAATAAACATAATAGAGGTCATATCGACACCAAAGTAAACAATAATTTCTATACCATTATATATATAGGAATACGGGCAAACCCAAGACTACCTCGGCGACCGGGGACGTATCTCCGCATTGAGGTAATGACTACCCGACAGAGCCCTTCCCTTCCACTTGCCGTCGGTCGTAGGAGTGAAGTTCATGACGAAATCGCTACCGTTGGCTTTGCCACGAATGATCATTTCCTCCTCCGTGAAACGGACAGACATCTTGAGTTTCGTATCGTAGTTGATGTTATGATAATAGCAGACGCCAGGAAAATAGTTGTCATCCATTTCAAACTTCAGCATGATAGGGTAAGAGCCCTTAGTATCGCTGAAAGACCCATCAAAATAGACATCACGATTTTCCGTCATGTATTCGTCTGCATGCATACTGAAATAGCCCTCTGCATTGTCGTCAAAACCTCCACGTCCATCAGCCTTCTCACCTTCTGAGAGTGGCGCACCCTCAGGTTCCAAGGTGGGTTCAGGCTCCTTGATCTGCTCTTCTGCCTCTGCGGTATCTGTCGCAGGAGCAACATTAACAACGGTCGAATCCAATTGATCCTCCTCAAACGTAGTGTTATTTCCTTCATAAAGGGCGTAGCCCAGTCCTGCCACACAGAGCAAGGCGAAAACAGACAAAACAACCACCAAGGTTTTATTTTTACCTTGTTTCGGTCCCCCACCTGCTACACCAGAATCGGGCTTGGGACTAGGTTCTGATGCAGGATTGGCGTGAGGTTTAGGATCGGAAGTTGGCATTATGACCTGCGTGTCTTCATCGCCTGGATCGGCTTGAGAGACCTCGCCCTCCATAAAGCGCTGGATTTCGGCAACATCCTTCGGACGTTTCAAGCGGCTCACCTGCATCATCCACACCACAAGGCTGCGCATCTTTTCGGAGACACCAGGCATGGGGAGGGTGGCGCGTTTGTCAGGCGTTTCGTCCTCACTAAGATCGGTAGGCAGCGGCGGAGTCTGATTGGTCAGGAGCTTATAGAGCGTGGCGCCGAGGGCATAGAAATCCGTCCAAGGCCCAAACTTGTCGTAGCTTTGCGCCATCTGTTCGCTTGGCGCATAGCCTGGGGTATAGCAGATGGCAGAACTAGTCGTCACACCACCCTCGGCATCGCTTTGTTTGCTTGCACCAAAGTCGATCAGCTTGACACACCCCTGCTTGTCGAGCATGATATTGCCCGGTTTGATGTCAAGGTGCCAGATACCTGCAGCATGGACGGCTGCCAGTCCATCCAAGACCTGACGCAGATAGTCCCAAACCATCTCTTCCGCGAGGCCCTTACCCATTGACTTCAACTGGGCCGAGAGGCTGCATCCATCCACAAAGTCCATCACATAATAGGCCGTTCCATTCTCCTCGAAGAGGTCATGGACCTGGACGACATGCTCGTTGCGAATGCTGCGAAGACGGCGAGCCTCCTTCTTGAACTTTCCTCGCTGTTGCTCAAAGCTGAGGGTGTTCTCCGAGTTGCTCACACTGACGGTACAAGTATCGTCGTCGCGCTCACACACACCTTTGATAAAGAACTCCTTGATGGCGCAAACTTCATCAAAAGCCGTATTTTTCGCCAAATAGGTATTGCCAAATCCGCCCGAAGCCAAATGCTTCTCTATTCGATAGGTACCCCGTAAGACCGTGCCCACAGGAAGCATGTTGCTATGGCGAGACTCATTCGTACACATGTTGATTTTTTTGTTAGGTCAATTTAAATTGTTAGTTCACTCGCTTCGCTGCCCATCCAACGAACAGGCAGCAAGGGACCGTGCAAATATACACATAATAAACGAGAAAAGATTCTTTTCATCTCATTATTTTGAGAAATCTTTTTGATTACGAGCCTATCCACACAAAGAACACATTGGCTGGTTGGGGCAGACGCCTCGCTACCTCCCCAACAGCAGGCGGTAGGCGTTCTGCTTGACCTTGTTCATCAAAGGCGTGGGATAGTCGGTGGCGAGTTACCCAGCCGCTGACGAAGGCGCGCGCCTCCTCGCTCCGATGGTGGGAGAGAAGCGCTGCCAACCAGTCGCCAGGGAAGAAGATGGCGCTGGTGCGCTGCACCTCCTCCAAGGCATCGAGGGCAGGGAGAAGGAAGCGGTTGTTATGGGGTTCGCTGATGGGGTCGTTGAGAAGCGAGAGCAGTTGAGCTGCCCAGGGCTCGACACGCCGATTCTCGACCAAGAGCAACGAGGCAAAGAGCGAATCCTGTACAGAAGGAGTGGTGTCGCAGCCACGCGAGACAAAGTCGAACTCCGCCCGCGCATCATCGGAAGCGAGGCGAGCACGCTGACGGGACAAGATCTCCTGGCGCTTGGAGGGCAGGTACTGGGCCAGATGATAGGCCGCCCTCATCCAGTCGTTGACCGTCAGGAGTGGATTGTCGCCCTGCTGCCACTCCACCAACATCGAGTCAAGGACTGCCTCGGTCTGTGCCGACGTGGAGAGGTAGCGCAACGAACTGGTACGGACGCCACGCAGGGAGTGGTGGCGGGAAAGATCAAGGAGCTTGCACTCCCCCACCCCACGGTCGGAGGCATAGGGAAGGACCGACGTGGCATAGCCGACGAGCGATGTAGCCACCAAGGGATTGTCCTCCCGCTCCACGGCCCGCAACATCGTCTGGACAAGACTATCGGCAGCTATCCGCCCATGGAGATAATTCTCATAGAGCGTCATGGCCGCACGGAAACGATCCACCTCGCTCATGCCTCCCTGAGAAAGACGCTGCTGGAGACTGGCGATCTGGGGCGCAGCGAGCAGTTGGATGCCATAAGCATCGAGCGCGATGCCCGCCTGCTTCACCCATTGGCGGTCGAAGTCGGCAATGCCCGCCTGGGGAGCCTCCTTGCCCAAGATGTCGATGAGGTCGTCCCATGTGGCGTTGGCATAGCTGAAGCGAGACAGATACTCACGCAAGCCTCGCTGCAAAGCCTCTGCTCCCATACGTTCTTCGAGTTTCTGCATCATGATGGGGGCTTTGTGGTAGATGATATGGCCGTAGAGCAGGCCGGCATTCTTCAAGTTGTCGAGCTGCTGCTGGATGGGGTGCGTGCCCTCCGTGCGGTCGATGGAAAGGGCAAGGGGATAGTGGTCCTTGAGGAAATTGAGCTCGTGGTTGACATGAGGAAACTGGTCGGCAGCCATCTTCGAGGCCATAAAGTTGGCGAAGACCTCCTTTGTCCACACATCGTCAAACCAGCGCATCGTCACCAGATCGCCAAACCACATGTGGGCCGTCTCGTGAGAGATGAGCTGGAAGCGACGCAACTCGTCGTCCTCGGTCGGCTGGGCACCCAGGAAGATGGTACGGGCGTTGAACTGTATCGCCCCAGGATGCTCCATGCCACCAAACTGATAGCCAGGGAGAACGACAAAGTCGTATTTGGAGAAGGGATAGGCAATGCCGGTATAGTTCTCCAGCCAGCGGATAGACCATGCGGCCTCAGCAAAGCACTTGTCGAGTTGCTTCACCTTCTCGGGATCGGTCTCTCGATAGAGTGCGTTCATTGTCCGGCCGTCGATGGTGGCCGTTTTGCGCTGAAACTTACCCGCGGCAAAGGAGAAAAGGTAGGTGGGGATAGGATGCTTGGGATCGGCACTCGTGACATAGTCACACCCCTCGGGGAGGGTGAGCTGGAGCGAGAAAAGAGCCTTGAGGTCGGGCTGGTCGAAACAGGGGAAGACGCTACGCGCATTGGCTGGGACAAAGAGCGTATAGAGATAGTCGTCATGGCGGTTGAGGGAGGCGTCGCTACTCGCAAACTCCAGTTCAACACGGTTGGCACCCTTGCGAAGCAGACGTTTCGGGATGACAATATGCTCCTGCTCCACCCGCGCCTTCGGGAAGCTACGCCCATTGACGGAAGGCTGCCCCGTGAGCGATCCTGTGAAGTCGAGGACGAGGTCGCCCTTGCCGGCCCAATGGAAAAGGACCGTAGCCTTGCCGGTCACCCTCTGTGCTCGCTCGGCAGGGATGTGGAGGCAAAGCAGATAACTGACATTCGTGATTTCGCGACTGCGCTGCTGGGCAAGCGCATGGGGGACGCCGTCGTCGATGGCCCACGAAGCCAAGGTCGTGAGCAACAGGGTGAAAAGGGATACGATTTTTTTCATGCCACAAATTTACGAAAGATTCCTTGTTAAGATTCAATAATAGGCAAAATGCTTGGTTAAATTACTTTAAATGGATGCAACAACTGGCGGTTTTCATCGTCTTAGTCATAACTTTGCATAAGTTAGGCTGCACTCGGCAATTTGAGAGCAAGACTCTCATCACGCCCCGCCGCCATCTTCGTCAGAGAACATCTATTATTAAGAACAAATACAAAAGACAATAAGAATTATGAAGAAGAGAACTTTATTTTCTGCCCTGGCCATCGGTTGCCTCGTGCTGTCGGGTTGTGCCAGCAAGAAGGATTTGGAGAACTGTCAGAACGAGAATCGTCAACTGACGAGTGAGTATCAGAGTGCGAAGGAGACCATCGCGGCCAACAACGCACGCATCAAGAGCTTGGAGGACCAGCTCGCACAGGCCAAAGCAAGTGCGGCTGCTCTGCAGGGAAGTCTTGACCGAAGCCTCAACAACGCGGACAAGAACAACGTGAACATCTCGAAGCTCGTCGATCAGATCAACGAGTCTAACCAATACATCCGCCACCTCGTGGAGGTGAAGACGAAGAGCGACTCGCTCAACATGGTGCTGACCAACAACCTGACGCGTTCGCTGTCTCGCGAGGAGCTGAAGGAGGTCGATGTACAGGTGCTCAAGGGTGTGGTCTATATCTCGCTGGCTGACAACATGCTCTACAAGAGCGGTAGCTACGAGGTGAACGAGCGCGCCGAGCAGACGCTGAGCAAGATCGCCAAGATCATCATGGACTACAGAGACTATGACGTGCTGATCGAGGGTAATACGGACAACGTGCCCATCAACACGGCCAACGAGAAGATGCGCAACATCCGCAACAACTGGGACCTCTCGGCCTTGCGTGCCACGAGTGTAGCCCTCTACCTGCAGGAGCATTTCGGTGTTGATCCGAAGCGTCTCACGGCTGGGGGACGTGGTGAGTGGAACCCGCTCGCTGGCAACGACACGGAGCTGGGCAAGCAGCGCAACCGCCGCACGCAGATCATCATCACGCCGAAGCTCGACCAGTTTATGGATCTCATCGACAAGGCTCCGGAGGAGTAAGCAACTTGTCGGCAAGTCGATCGTCGATTGCAATATAGCATACTAAGGAAATCCCCACCTGCTTGGCAGAGCCTGCAGGTGGGGATTTTTTCGTATGGGTATGGGAACAACTAGGAATGCTGCCTTGGGCGATTAGGCGTCCTTGATCCAGCCCACAACAAGGGCACCAATGACCAAAGCGACGCCCGCCACGATCATCATGTGGGCCTGGACGGAACCCACGAGGGCAAGGATGACACCACCAAGGGCGGCAGCAATAATCTGGGGCACGCAGATCGTGCCATTGAAGAGGCCGAGGTAGGCCCCCATGTGGCCGTAGCCCTGGAGGGCATTGGTGACAAAGGTGAAGGGCATGGCGAGCATAGCGGCCCAGGCACAACCGATCAGGAGGAAAGGCACGAACATCAGGTACTTGTCCATCACGAAGGCGGCCATCACGAAGCCCACGCCTCCCAGCAGCAGACTCAGACTATAGGCCAGTTTGCGACGACGAATCTGCGGCAGCACCATGGCCCATACCACCGAACCGATCGCCTGAACGGCAAAGAGCATTCCCACCCAGTTGCCAGCCTCCTGGTAGCCCGAGGTGGCGGTAGCATCGGCAGAGAACATATCAACACCCCAGCAGTTGGCCGCTACCGTCCCGTTGGTGTAGGTCCACATATACATAAAGGCAAACCAGCAGAAGAACTGCACGAGGCCGACCTTCCAGAACGTGGCGGGCGCATGGCGCAGGAGCGTCAGCCAGTCGCCCTTACCCGCCTCTTCCTGCTCCACGGAACTATTGGTTCCGTTGTACTCGGCATACTCTGCGGGTGTCCACTCCTTGACCCTCGCGGTAGTATAGATGACGCAGAGAATCAGGATGGCCGCACCAATATAGAACGACCAGATCACAGAATCGGGGACGACACCCGAGGGCGCGGTATTGGCAATGCCCAAGGCGGTGAAGAAGAACGGGAAGACATAGCCGACGAGCGATCCCGCATTGCAAAGAAAACTCTGTATGCTATAGGCCAGGGCCTTCTGCTTCTCGTTGACCATGTCGCCGACGAGCATCTTAAACGGCTGCATGGCCATATTGATGCTCGTGTCGAGAAACATCAACGTGACGAGGCCGAAGACCATGGCTGCGGAGACCGCCATGCCGAAGCTGCCCGCATTGGGGAGGAGACACATGACGAGTACCGCCACGGCCGCGCCGACAAAGAGATAGGGGATGCGACGGCCAAAGCGCGTCCAGGTGCGGTCGCTGCAAGATCCGACGATAGGCTGGACGAGGATGCCCATCAGGGGCGGGAGGATCCAGAAATAGCTCAGCGAGTGGGGATCGGCACCAAGCGTGGCAAAAATGCGCGCGATGTTTGCGCTCTGCAGGGCGTAGGCTATCTGTACGCCAAAGAATCCGAAGCTGAGATCCCACAGCTTCCGAAAACTCAAATCGGGTTTCTGTTTCATGTATGTTTCAGTTATTGTTGTCGGTTGTTGTTGTCTTTTGGCAGGGACGGAGCGGCTATCGTGTCGTGCCTCTCAGGACGAGACGGGTACGAATGACACGTCGCTCGACCTTGTCCTTGGGAATGGTGCCCTCCACCTGTCCTATGAGGATGCGGGCAGCCCACGGCCCGGCCTCGCTGCTCGACGGTCGTGAGCATCGGATCGCAGGCGATGGCACGCTCGCCATTGGTGAACCCGCAGATCGACAAGTCCTCGGGCACACGGTAGCCCATCCGCTTGGCCGTATAGAGGATGCCGATGGCCGTATCGTCGTTGGTAGCGAAGAACGCGTCGGGTATCTGCTCGCGGGAGAGGACGTCGGGGGTGATACACTCCGCCTGTTCGCGGTTGTCGCACATGAACAACAGGTCGTTGCCAGCCGGCAAGCCATTGCGCACCAAGGCGTCATGCCACCCGTTATAGCGATTTTTGGAAATCTCCAAATTCATCGGCGAACTATAGTAGGCAATGCGACGACAGCCCGTCTTGATCAGATGGCTAACGGCAGTAAACGCCCCCATGTAGTCGTCTACCACCACGCGCGACGCGTCCACGCCCGTACATATACGGTCGTAGAAGACCATGGGGATGCCATGGTTCATGAGTTCCGTGAAGTGGTCATAGCGCTTCGTGTCCTTGGCCTGGGAGATGATGATGCCGCAGGCGCGGTTCTCATAGAAGGACTGGCAGATCTCTACCTCGCGGTCGTAGCGCTCGTTGCTCGTGGCGACCAGGATGCGGTAGCCCCGTTCCCAGGCCGCCTCCTCGATACCCGTGAGAACGGAGGCGAAATAGTAGTGGACAAACTCGGGGATGATGACTCCGATGAGCTTGGGCGCCTCCGTGCGGCTCTTGCGCAGCGACTCTGCCAACGGATTGGGAGAGAAATGATGTTCGCGCGCAAACCTTTGGATGGCCTCTCGCTTTTCAGGACTGATGCGAGGATTATCCTTCAACGCACGGGAAATGGTCGATACTGAGACTCCCAAGGCCTCGGCCATATCCTTCATCGTCAGTATGGGCTGATCTTTCATGTTTTGAGTGTAATGGCGGACTATTGTCTGTTTTTATGTTGCAAAAATACGATTATACTATCATTTATTGATTTCTATCAAGGACATAACTTGACGATCGTCAATGCAAACCTTTGCACAACATAACAAACGATTTTTCGTAAAAAATAGTATTTGATAACACTCAAAATCCTAATTTTGCATGCAGAAATCCCCCACGGAGGGCATGTAGGAAATCCCCACGGAGGGTATGAAGGTCATTTTTAAAGGCAATCATTACATTTATAAATAACTAACAAAAAAGCAAAAAGATGAAGCAGGTTAAACCCAAATTCCCTGCGAGAATGCTGGCCCTAGCAGCGGGCTTAGCTCTCTCAGTAGGTGCTTTCGCCCAAAGTACGGTGAAAGGCTCCGTGAAAGATGCTTCCGGCGAGCCGATTATCGGCGCGAGCGTGCTGATCAACGGAACGAGCAATGGTACCGTGACCGACTTGGACGGTAACTTCTCGCTCAGCGTGCAACCCGGACAGACCTTGACCATCTCCTACATCGGCTACAAGAAGCAGCAAGTGACGGCGCAGGACAACATGGTCATCACCATGCAGGATGACGCGGCCCAGTCGCTCAACGAGGTGGTCGTCATCGGCTACGGCGTGGTCAAGAAGAAGGACCTGACTGGATCTGTCGCCGCCTTGAAACCAGACAGCAAGAACAAGGGTGTTGTGGTCAACGCCCAGGACTTGCTCGTGGGTAAGGTGGCCGGTGTGGCTATCACCAGCGAGGGTGGTACGCCGGGTGCCAAGTCCAACGTCCGCATCCGTGGCGGCTCGTCCCTCAACGCCAGCAACGATCCGTTGATCGTCATCGACAACGTGCCTATCGACAACAATGGTGTGAAAGGTGTGGCCAACATCCTCTCGGCCATCAACCCGCAGGACATCGAGTCCTTCAACGTGCTGAAAGACGCTTCGGCCACCGCCATCTATGGTAGCCGCGGTTCCAATGGTGTCATCATCATCACGACAAAGAAGGGCCATGCGGGCGACGTGAAGGTATCGTACAACGGTAGCGTGACGCTCGGCTGGAAGAAGAAGACCATCGACGTGCTCGACGCAGCCGGA
>ENA-OPSR01000841-OPSR01000841.1-human-gut-metagenome-genome-assembly--contig:-NODE-841-length-10465-cov-2.663112_pt1 | contig 10465 bp, 9 predicted proteins | sample MGYA00241459_ERZ501910 | MGnify/ENA primary metagenome ERZ501910 (study PRJEB25962, sample SAMEA2042504) | human gut metagenome | biome: human gut; feature: human-associated habitat; material: faeces...
TCTTTGTCTCCTTTTTTCTTTCTTTTCTTTTTTTATACGGGGAAGCACGTGCATAAAGCATGAAGCGTATCCCCCCTCATACTTTATTGTCTTCTGCTTCACGTATCTATATTGTATATTTTATGCTTGTGTTTCCTTCTGTTTCATTTCGTCTTGTACCACTGCCATCATGCCTTCCACCTGTGCCAGCGCCAGCATACGGCCGTGGAATGAATAGCCGGGATTATATCCCTTGTCCTCATCGCCCAGCATCATCCGTCCGTGGTCTACACGCATGGGCAGGTTCGGGTTTTCTTGCTCGAAGATGCGGATAAGGTCGATGAGGTGACCGCGTCCCGTCAGGTGGGAGCTTTCTATGAAGTTGCCGCCCGGCATGGCTGCGGTGCTGCGCAGATGCACAAAGTGGGTGCGTGATGCAAACTTCCTGGCGAGTTCGCGGGTGTTGTTATGCTCTCCCGCGCTGAGCGAGCCGGCACAGAACGTCAGCCCGTTGTGTGGATTATCCACTGCATTCAGGAACCAGGCGATGTCCTCTTCGTTGGTCACGATACGCGGCAAGCCCAGTACCTGGAAAGGCGGGTCGTCGGGATGTACGCACATATTTACGCCGTACTCCTCGCACACCGGCATAATGGCGGCAAGGAAATACCGCATGTTCTCGCGGAGCGCATCGCGGTCGATACCTTTGTACAAAGCCAGCAGATTCCTGAATATATTCACCGGATTCTTGTCGCCTTCCTTGATGTTGCCGTTTACGAATCCCTGCGTCTTTACGATAATCGCATCGACAAGGCTGTCTTTTTCGGCTTCGGTGATGGTCTTGTCCAGTTCGGCCACTTTAGCCAGCTCTTCGGCGGAGTAATCCTTTTCGGCTCCCTCACGTTGCAGAATGCGCAGGTCGAAATAGGCAAAGCGCACCCGGTCGAAGTAGAGCGATGAGGTTCCGTCTGCCCAGGGGTGTTGCAAATCCGTGCGTATCCAGTCGATAACGGGCATGAAGTTATAGCATACGGTCTTTACACCGCATTTGCCCAGATTGGCAAGACTGATTTTGTAGTTCTCTATCAGTTGTTCGCGTTCCGGTCCGGCATATTTAATGGCCTCGCATACGGGCAGGCTCTCCACAACCGACCAGCGCAAGCCATAGGACTCGATATATGTCTTTAAATCGTTGATGGCTTCTTCTGTCCAGATTTCGCCGTTGGGCACATCGTGCAAGGCGGTAACTATCCCTTCCACACCGATTTGCCGAAGCATATCGAGCGTTATTTTGTCTTTCTTACCGAACCATCTCCAAGTCTTTTCCATACTTCTTTTTGTATTAATGATTTAAAATGATTATTTACTGCAAATGTAGGCACTAAAACAGTTTGTATATAAACGGATATTTGCAGGATGTTTGCAGATATTTGCGTGTATTGAAAGAATAATGGGATAGCAACCTTTGCAACGAAGTAAACGGCTTTCAATCAATACTATATAAGTACCAATATAATATCTGCGTTTGGTACGGGAAATACCAACGGTTGGTACGCCTTGTACCGCACTTTGGTACGGCTCCTACCACAGTTTGGTACAGCTCGTACCACGCTTTGGTACAGTTCATACCACGCTTCGGTACGTCTCCTGCCACCGGTTGGTATGCTCCGTACCAACCGGGGTATTCTTTCCGTTTCCCTTTGTATTTTCTTTTTTCCCGCAGACTTATTGTTATTATTCGCTATCTTTGTGTAAGGATAGGATGCGGCTCGGCAAACCGGGAGATGCCGTATCAACATCAGGCAGTGTTATGAGACAGATAATAAACGAACAGCTCCAGATATCGGAGTCCAACCCGATAAAGGCGCGCTATTACGACTACGACCGCTTCACTTACCCCTGGCATTTCCACAGCCAGTACGAAATAATCTATGTGAAGAAAAGCTGCGGCCGTTGCTTTGTGGGCGATTGCATAGAGCGTTTTTCGGAAGGCGATGTGGTATTGTTCGGTCCCAGCCTGCCTCATTATATGCGGAGTGACGATGCTTATCACGGCGATAATCCCCGGTTGCGGGTGCAAGGAACTATCATTCAGTTTGAGGAGAACTTCATGCAATACTCGTTCGACCATTATCCGCAGTTTCACCAGATACGGGTGTTGCTGAAAGAGGCCAGACGGGGTGTTGTCTTTCACACGGCCGATGCCGGTCCGGTACGCGACATGGTATCCGCTTTTCCCGAACTGAAAGGATTCGGACAGATAACCGGTTTGCTGGATTTATTGCAGGCATTGGCGGTATCCCTCCCAAGAAGGATGCTGGCAAGCCCTTGCTACTATGAGAAGTTTCCCACAGCGGGAAACAAGCGTATCGATAAAATCATCTCCTTTATCAACAGCAACTACACCCGTTCTCTCAAGCTCGACGAGATAGCCGAAATGGCAAATATGAACAGCAGCGCCTTTTGCCGTTTCTTCAAGGACGCCACGGAAAAGACTTTCCTGCAATATGTGGCGGACATGCGCATAGGTTATGCCTGCAAACTGCTGACCATTGGCGATATGGAGGTTTCACAGATAGCTGTGGAGTGCGGGTTCGACTCTATTCCGCACTTCAACCGCACCTTCAAGCAACTGACGGGACTGACACCGACGCAGTACCGGAACCAGATAATGAAATAATTCCCCCCTTCACCCTCCGTCTCCCATAAACAGGAGTGTGCGAAAGGGTGAAGGGGGGATGTGGTAAAAGTTATTTTACGGCAAACAGACCGTTACATACCGAACGAGAACTTGTCGATGGACTGGTATACCACGCTGGCAATACTCAGCGCCACGATGCCCAGCGTACAGATGGCAAGGCCGGCACGCGTGTAGTTATCGCTGCGGAAAGCGGCGATAGGCTCATCGCTCTTGTTGATGTACATTGCCTTTACAATCTTCAGATAGTAGTAAAGCGACAGAATCGTATTGATTAACGCAATGAACACCAGCAGATGAAAACCGCTTTCGAATGCCGCCGCAAAGATGAAGAACTTCGAGAAGAAGCCTGCGAACGGCGGAATACCCGCCAGCGAGAACAGTGCCAGCGTCATAAGGAAAGCCAGCTTAGGGTTGGTGGTGTACAATCCGTTGTAATCTTCCAGTGTAAACTTATCGGCGCGCAATGCTACAATCGTGATAACGGTAAAGACGGCGAGGTTGGCAAACAGGTAAATCAGTACGTAGTACACCAGCGACGTCATACCCAGCGACGTTCCGCTGATAACACCCAGCATGATGTAACCGGCTTGCGAGATACTGGAGAACGCCATCAACCGTTTCAGGTTCTCCTGACGCAGCGCAAAGAGGTTGGCGAGCGTGATAGAGGCGATGATAACCCAGTAGAGCACTTCCTGCCATTGCGTCGCCATCGGTGCGAATACCTTATAGAGGATGGTCATCAGCACGAATGCCGCCGCACCTTTGGAGATAACGCTCAGGTAAGCGGTTACCGTACTCGGAGCACCTTCGTATACGTCGGCCGTCCACAGGTGGAAAGGAACCAGCGAAATCTTGAATCCCATGCCGGAGAAGAAGAATACGAATGCCATAATCTGCAACGGGCTTCCGTCCAGATGTGCCGGAATATCGGCAAAGTAGAGTGTGCCTACCGTACCGTATATCAGCGAAAGGCCGTAAAGCAGCAGCCCGCTGGAGAAGAGTGCGGTAAGGATGTACTTGGCGCCTGCTTCGGCAGAGTGGTGGCGGTACTTGTCGAAAGCCACCAGCGCAGCCATGGGGATGCTGGCCGTTTCCAGTCCGATGAAGAACATCAGGAAGTGGCCGGCGGAAATCATGAAGTACATACCCAGCAGCGTGGAGAGTGTCAGTACATAGAACTCGCCCTGCTTGATTGCCGCATCGGGGCGGCGCATCCACTCGTGCGCCATAAGGAACACGATGAGCGTACCTACGCTGAGAATGGATTTGACGATACTCTGTATCGGCTGGTTATGGTACACCCCGCCGAAAGCGTCGGCTGCCGGACCGGGAACGATGGTTATAAGCGTATGGACGATGAGCAGGGCAACGGGCAGCATGGTGTTCAACATCGGCTTGCCGTCATGCTTGTGCGCATCCGGACTCATGAAGAGGTCGGCTATGAAGAGGATAACGATAACCGCTATCAGCGACAGCTCTTCTTTCATTAATAGAAATTGGGAGTAATCCATGTTATTTGGTGATTAGTGATTAGTGTTTAGTGAGTGGCTAATAGGTTGACTACCGGCAGCACGCTGTCTCCAATCATGTTGCTTATCCACAGCGGAGCAAGACCCAGTCCGGCTACGCAGGCAATGAGGATGATTACGGCGGTACGTTCGTCCCAGGTGGCATCGGTCAATGTCAGGTGGTGCTTGTTGGTACAGGTTCCGTAGAGGATTTTACCGACAAGGCGCAGGATGTAGACTGCGGTAATCACAATACTCGTACAAGCGATGACGGTCCATGCGCGGTGGAAGGTATCGGGATGCTGGAAAGCGCCGTTGAAGATTGTCATTTCGGCAATGAAACCGCTGAGTCCCGGCAGACCGAGGTTGGCCAGACCGGCGATGACATAGGATACCGCCAGGAAGGGCATAATCTTCATCAGTCCGCTAAGCTCGCGTACATCGCGTGTGTGCGTCCGTCCGTATATCATACCGATAAGGGCGAAGAACAGGGCGGTCATCAATCCATGGGAAAGCATTTGCAGCACGGCACCCGTACAGGCTGTCCGGTTCATCATCAGGATGGCGAAAAGCACCAGTCCGCAGTGCGATACGGAAGAGTAGGCATTGATGTACTTCAGGTCGGTCTGCACGCAAGCGGAGAATGCGCCGTACACTACGGAGATACCCGTCAGTACGAGGAATATCCAGCCCAGCTCCTGTGCGGCTTCGGGCATCAGGTACAGGGTGAGGCGGAAGCAGCCGTAGCCGCCCAGCTTCATCAGTACGCCTGCATGCAGCATACTGACGGCGGTAGGTGCGGATGCATGACCGTCGGGGCTCCAGGTATGGAACGGGAACAGAGCGCCCAGCACGCCGAAACCGAGGAAGGTAAGCGGGAACCAGATGCGTTGTTGCTCCACGGGAATATTGTGCAGTTGGGCTATCTCCAGCAGGTTCATGGTGGTGGCGCCGCTACCGAAGTAGATACCGAGGATACCGATAAGCAGGAAAGCGGAACCGCCCATCAGCATCAGCGTCAGTTTCATGGCAGCGTATTCCTTGCGTCCCGAACCCCATACGCCAATCAGCAGGTACATCGGGATGAGCGCTACCTCGTAGAACATGAACATGGTGAACAGGTCGGTCGAGATAAAGAAACCGAACACACCCATCGACAGCAGGGTGAACCACAGGAAATATTCTTTGGTCAGCGGTTGCAGACGCCAGGAAGCGAATGTACCCGTAAACACGATAATGGCCGAGAGCAGCAGCATGGCTACCGAGATGCCGTCCACCCCTACGGAATAGTGGATGTTGAGGGCGGGATACCAGGCTACATCGGCACGGAACAGCATTTCATCCGTAGCGCCGCCGTGACGGGCTTGCAGGTAGACGACGGTCAGTCCGACGGCTGCAACGAGCAATGCCGAAGCGCCGGCTACCATCACCGCACGTATCTGTGCGATATTACGGCTGAGCCAGAGGCCCAACAGCATCAGCAAGGGGATGAGTACGAATATGGATAAGAAATTCATCTTTATAATATGGTATTAATTGTTATTGTTCTATATGGTTGATACATCACTATCAATTTCCGTTTCTCGTTTACAGCAACAGCAGCAGTATCAGTGCAAGCGTACCCAGCAGGAATACGAAGGTGTATTGCTGGATGCGTCCGCTTTGCAGGCCGCGTATCTCGTCGCTGGTGGCATTGGCGCCCCAGGCAAGGAAATCGAAGAAGCCGTCCACCACATGACGGTCCCACCAGGCAATGGGGCGGCTGATGCAGCCGAAGATGATGCGGTGGGTGATGAACTGGTAGACCTCATCGATGTAGAAGCGGTGATAGGCTGCCGTCCACAAGCCGTTGAAGCGGCGGGCAAGCGCATCGGCAACCGGCTGTTTTTCGCCTTTATACATATAAGTGGCTACAGCTATGGAGATAACCGCAATAGCAATGCTTGTTCCTGCTACGCTCCAGTCGAGGTGGATGGTATAGGCTTCGCCGTTGGAGCTGACGAAGTGGCCGAAAGGAATGAATCCGGCAACTATCGTAACTGCGGCAAGGAACATCAGGGGAACGGTCATGGCAAGGGGCGACTCGTGAGGCGTGTGCTGATGGCTGTGGCTTTCATCGCTTGCCGACTTCTGCCCCGGCTCCGAACTGCCCCAGAAAATGCCGTAATACAGTCTGAACATATAGAATGCGGTCATGGCGGCAATCACCGTCATAATCCAACCCATGACGGGGCTGAACCGGAAGCAGGCTGTCAGTATCTCGTCCTTGGAGAAGAATCCGGAGAACGGGGGAATGCCGGCAATGGCAAGGCAGGCTATCAGGAAAGTGATGTGCGTAACCGGCATGTATTTACGCAGGCCGCCCATGGCGGACATCTCGTTGCTGTGCACCGCATGGATGATGCTTCCTGCACCGAGGAACAGCAACGCCTTGAACATGGCGTGCGTAAACAAGTGGAACATGCCTGCCATATAACCCAGTCCGCCTTCGTGCGGGTCTGTGGATGTACATACGCCGAGCGCTACCATCATAAAGCCTATCTGCGAGATGGTGGAGAAGGCGAGTACACGCTTGATGTCACTCTGTACACAAGCCACGCTGGCGGCATAGAATGCGGTGAATGCGCCTACATAGGCTACGAGGTGCAGCACGTGGGGCGCATAGTCGATGAACAGCGGGAACATGCGTGCCACTAGGTATACGCCTGCCACCACCATCGTAGCGGCATGAATCAGTGCGCTCACCGGAGTAGGACCTTCCATGGCATCGGGCAGCCAGATGTGCAGCGGGAACATGGCGCTCTTGCCGGCTCCGCCGATGAACATCAGTCCCAGCGCCAGCGGAATCATGGCAGCGCCGCCTTTCAGCAAGGCCATTTCATTGGGTTGGAAGGTGTAGGTTCCGGCATAGTAACCGTAAACCAGGATACCGATAAGGAAGCCCAGGTCGGCAAAGCGGGTCACGATAAACGCTTTCTTGCTGGCGGCGATTGCTGCGGGTTTCGTGTAGTAGAAGCCTATCAGCAGGTAGGAAGACACACCCACCAGCTCCCAGAACAGATACATCTGGAAGATATTGGTTGCCACCACCAGTCCGAGCATGGACATCGTAAACAGCGAGAGGAAAGCGTAGTAGCGTTGGAAGCCGCGTTCGCCTTTCATATAGCCGAAAGAGTAGAGGTGCACCATGAACGATACGGTACTTATGACAATCAGCATCATCACCGATATGGGGTCGAGCAGGATGCCCAGGTCAATGCTGAGTGTCGGCGTAAACGGCAGCCATGTGCAGTTGTAAGGCATCAGTGTGGCAAATGTGCCGTCTGCCAGCCGCGGGGCGGTGAAATAGTGTATTGCGGTGAGGTAGGAGAGTACCGCCACTGCACCCAGCACAGCCGTGCCGATGAGTCCGGCAGTGCGGTGCGACATCCATTTGCCGCCCAGTCCCAACACAAGGAACGAGAGCAAAGGAAGGAGAAGGATTAGAATCGTATATTCCATAATTGTTGAATTGAGAATTGAAAATGGAGAATTGAGAAATGCTGCTCAGTCTCTCTTTTTGTTTTTATTGAATGGCTCATTATGCAGGCGGTCTGCACAACTCTATGCAGGGTGTCTGCACAGTGCTATGCAGGACATCTGCACAGGCTTATGCAGGATGCCTGCACAGGCATCTACCATTTGAGTTCGTCCAGCTTGTTCACCTGTATGCTGCGGATATTGCGATAGATGTTAATCATGATGGCAATGGCCACGGCCGTTTCGGCTGCCGAGATGGCAATGGAGAACAGGGAGAAGAAGTAACCTTCCAGTCCGCCGGGAAACAGGAAACGGTTGAATACCGCGAAGTTGATGTCCGTAGCATTCAGTATCAACTCAATTGAAATCAGTATCGCCAACGTATTGCGGCGGGTAAAGAACCCGTAGATGCCGGCGAAGAACATGATAGCCGAGACTATCAGGTAATATTCCATGTGTATCATAAATCTTATCTTTTACGTGCTATTAACAATCCGCCTACGATACATGCCAGCAGCAGGATGCTGACGGCCTCGAAGGGCAATAGGTAACCGTATTTGTCGCCGCTCAGCATGTGGTGGCCGATGGTCTTGATGTTGACTTCGAGCGGTTCGATGTCTGTGGTGGCGATGAACTTATGTTTCAGGGTTATGAACAGTACGATGACGGCTCCTGCCACGGTAGCGCCCAGTCCGGCAAGGAACTTGCTGCGTTTCAGCTTGGCCGCCATGTCACCTTCGCCGCTGGTGAGCAGAATGGAGAAGACGTAGAGCACGACGATACCGCCCGCATAGACCATAATCTGTACCGAACCGAGGAACGTATATCCCAGCAGGAAGTAGATGCCTGCCGTGCCGAAAAGCACGAACAGCAGGTATGTGGCCGAACGTACCATGCGTCTGGTGGTTACCGTCAGTATGGAGAATACGCTGATGAAGGCCGCAAGGAAGTAAAATACTATTGTTTCAAGATTAAATTCCATGTTATTGATTACTAATTATGAATGACTGATTACTTCGCTGCTTCAGGCTGGGGAGCGGCGGGTTTCTTCTTCTCTTCTACGTGACTGCCCGGATGGTTCAGCGTCAGTACCAGTTTGCTGCGGTCGAATACGGCATGCTCGAAGTTCTGGTCGAACGTAATGGCATCGTGCGGGCAGGCATTGACGCAAAGCTGGCAGAATATGCACGAACCGAGGTCGTATTCGTACTTCGCCAATATCTTCTTTTTCTTGCCGTCTTCCGTTTCTATCGTCTGGCTCGTCACCTTGATGGTGTCGTTGGGGCAAGCCGTCTGGCACAAGCCGCAGGCCACGCAATGGTGTTCGTTCTTCTCGTTGTGGGGCATTGTCAGCGTGCCGCGGAAACGTTCGGAGAGTTTCAGCGTCTTCCGGTTTTCCGGATACTGTTCGGTAGTCTTCTTCCGCCAGAAAACGGTCATGGTGGTTTTCATGCCCGTCAGCAGGGAAGTGATACCGTGTATGAGGCTGCCTATGTAAGAATTATGTTCTTTTTCTTTCATTGTTGTAATTATTATTTAGTGTTGCCCGAAAGGAAATATTGCTCCGGTGCTGTGCCGGCTTAGAAATGCAATTCAAATACTACGATTAATACCATTAGAATCAGGTTCACCATGCTGATGGGAACCAGATATTTCCATTCGAGGTTCAGAATCTGGTCGATACGCAGACGCGGGAATGTCCATTTAATCCACATCAGCAGGAACACCACGAAGAATGCCTTGCCGAAGAACCATACAAAGCCCGGAATGTAGTCCATTACAGCGTTGAAGCCGTCCAGGCCGACGATGTGCAACGGCATCCAGCCGCCTAAGAATATCGTGGCCGCCACACTCGCTACGATGAACAGGTTCAGGTACTCTGCCAGGTAGAAGAAGCCGAAGCCCATACCGGAGTATTCCGTATGATAGCCTGCCGTCAGCTCGCTTTCGGCCTCGGGCAAGTCGAACGGACCGCGGTTGGTTTCCGCATTGCCGGCAATCAGGTAGATGATGAAAGCTATCAGAGCCGGGATGTGTCCTTTGAAGATGAACCAGCCGTCGGCTTGTCCGGCTACGATTTCGGAGAACTGCATCGTACCCATCAGGACTACCATCGTCAGGATGCTCAGTCCGCACGAGAGTTCGTAACTGATGATTTGCGCACCGCTTCGCATGGCTCCGATAAGCGAGAACTTATTGTTGGAACTCCAGCCGGCAAGCAGGATACCTACCACGCCGATGCTCGAAGCGGCAAGCAGGAAGAACACGCCCACGTTGAAGTCCAGCACTTCCAGGCCTTTGCTGACAGGCAGGCAGGCGAAGGTGAGGAACGAGGCTATGATGACCATGAACGGCGCCAGGTTGTAGAGGAATCGGTCGGAGAACTTCAGGTCGATGATTTCCTTGGTCAACATCTTGATAACGTCGCACGGCACTTGGAGCAATCCCCATTTTCCTACACGCATCGGACCGAGGCGGCATTGGAAAAAGGCGCATATTTTGCGCTCCATGTAAATCAGGATAATGGCAAGCACTGCATACATCAGAATGATGCATACGCCTATCACTACACATTCAAGAAACACCGCCAGACCTTCCGGCATGAGGGAGGTCAGCATCTGGTGAATCCAATTGGTTACTATACTAAAGTCAAACATCTGTTTATTTACGGTTTTACGATTTACGATTTGATGTATGTCTGCTGTCTGTTATTGACGTTCTTTTTGCTTTTTACCGTTATCGGTCGATATCGGGTACT
>ENA-OPSR01000842-OPSR01000842.1-human-gut-metagenome-genome-assembly--contig:-NODE-842-length-10452-cov-2.494854_pt1 | contig 10452 bp, 7 predicted proteins | sample MGYA00241459_ERZ501910 | MGnify/ENA primary metagenome ERZ501910 (study PRJEB25962, sample SAMEA2042504) | human gut metagenome | biome: human gut; feature: human-associated habitat; material: faeces...
TATGTTCAGATGCTTTAGATGTAAATGAAATATTAGAAAAAGTAGGATTATCAGATAGAAAAGATAACTTTCCAGCACAATTATCAGGAGGAGAGCAACAAAGAGTAGCAATAGCAAGAGCAATTGCAAAAAATCCCAAACTATTATTATGTGATGAGCCAACAGGAGCATTAGACTATAAGACAGGAAAAAGTATTTTAAAACTATTACAAGAAATGGCAAGAAAAGAAAAAATGACAGTTGCAATAATTACACACAATGGAGCAATAGCACCAATGGCAGATAAAGTAATACATTTCAAAAATGGAACAGCAGAAAAAATTGAAATAAATGACAATCCAATATCTATTGATGAAATAGAATGGTAATGCAACTGGTGAAAAAAATAATTGAAATTTTGACTAAGTAAAAAATTCAACTATTTTACAACTAGAAATGTACCTTTAGGAAGGAATGAAATAAAAATGAAAAAATCATTGATAAAAAATAGTTTTAAAGAAATAAGTAAAACCAAAAGACGTTTTCTTTCAATTTTAATAATGGCATTTCTTGGAGTGGGATTTTATTCAGGACTTGTAGCATGTAGTCCAGATATGCAAGACAGCTTAGATAAATATGTAGATAAAAGTAATATGTATGACATTGATGTTATATCAACATTAGGATTAACAGATGAAGATATAAATGCAATAAAAGAAATAGATGGTGTAGAAAATGCTTATGGAATACAATCAAAAGACACATTTATAAATTTAAATGATAAAGAAAGTATATGTAAAGTAATAGAATATAATGAAAATATAAATAAACCAGAAGTTATTTATGGGAGATTACCAGAAAATTCAGATGAATGTTTATTAGATGAAAAGTATTCATATTTTGGAAGTTCAGAAGAAAATATAGGAAAAACAATTAAAATAGAAAATGAAGACTTAGATGAAAATGATAATCCAATATTTACACAAAAAGAACTAAAAATTGTAGGAATAGTAGATTCACCATTATACATATCAAGTGAAAGAGGATCATCATCACTTGGAAGTGGAAATATATCATTATACATATATTGTAAAGAAGATGTAATAGATTTAGATTATTATACGGAAATTGCAGTACAAGTAAAAGGTGCAAAAGAACTTGTAACAAATAGTGATGAATATTTAGCAGTTGTAAATCCAGTTATTCAAAAAATAGAAATGATAAAAGAAGAAAGACAAGAAGCTAGATATAATTCATTAGTAAATGATGCAAATAAAAAAATTGATGATGCACAAAAAGAATATGATGATAAAAAAGCAGAAGCAGATCAAGAATTATCAGATGCTGAGCAAAAGATAAATGATGCAAAAAATGAATTAGATAATTCAGAAAATAAGTTAAACAAATCAGAAAAAGAATTAAATCAGAAAGAAAAAGATGTAGCTAAACAGTTTGAAACAGCAGAACAACAAATAGAGCAATATGAAAATCAAATAAATGCAATGATCGCACAAATAGGAATGGAAACACCTGAAATAACTGCTCAAAAAGAACAAATTCAAAAACAAAAAGAAGAAATTAAAACACAAAAAAATACAGCAAATAATCAAATAGCAAATGGAAGAAAAGAAATTGAAGATGGAAGAAAAAAGATTAAAGATGCTAGAAAAGAACTTGAAGAAAATGAACAAGAATATAATGACAAAAAAGCAGAAGCAGAAGAAAAATTAGCAGATGCACAAAGCAAAATAGATGATGCAAGAGCAGATATTACCAAAATAGAAAAGGCCAAATGGTACATACAAGATAGAACAGATAATACAGGATATTCAAATATATTTGATGCAATAAAGACAATGAAAAACATTTCAAAAATATTTCCAGTAATATTCTATTTAGTAGCAATACTAATAAGTTTGACATCTATGACAAGGATGATAGAAGAAGAAAGAATAGAAATAGGAACACTAAAGGCATTAGGATATACAAATTTACAAATAATTTCAAAATATATTTTATACGCATTTTTAGCATGTATAATAGGTGGATTTTTAGGAATGACAGTGTGTTTCTATATATTACCTAAAATTGTATGGACATTATATTCAATGGTATATACAATGCCACATTTTTATATGACATATAGATTGTCAATTGGATTAATGGGAATATTAATTGCATTTATATGTATAGGTGGTGCGACATTAATAGTAGCATATAGAGAATTAAAAGAAATGCCATCTGTATTAATGAGACCAAAAGCACCAAAAAACGGAAAAAGAATTTTCATGGAAAGAATTACTTTTTTATGGAAAAGATTTAATTTTTCACAAAAAGTAACAATAAGGAATATATTTAGATATAAAAAGAGAGCATTAATAACAATAATAGGAATTGCAGGTTGCACAGGACTTATGTTAGCTGGATTTGGAATAAGAGATTCTGTTATAGATATACCAAATTTACAATTTGGAGAAGTATTTAAATATGATACATCAATAACATTATCAAATACAGATGGATTAAAACAAATTAATGAATATTTACAAAATAATGATAATGTTGAAATTTCAAAAGAATTATATGCAAGTTCAGTAACAGTAAGTAATGATAAATTAAATTATAGTGTAACAGTATTTGTTCCAAATACATCAGAAAAATTTAATGAAGTTTGTAATTTAAAAGATGCAAAAACAGGAGAAAACTTAGAGATTTCTAATGAGGGAGTTATTATTACAGATAAATTAGCAGATGAATTTGGAATAAAAAAAGATGATGAAATAACAGTAAAAAGTAGTGATGATATAGAATATAAATTTAAGGTTGTAGGAATAACTAAAAACTATGTTGATCATTATATTATTATTTCAAAAGAATTATATGAATCAAAAGTTGGAAAATATAAAACAAATATGATTTGGGTTAATTTGAAAACAGATGATAAAGATACTCAAAGTAAAATATTTGAGGATATTTTGAATTTTGAGGGAGTAGCTTCAGTATCTGTAATGTCAACTTTTGTAAAAGCAATTAGTGATATGTTAAATACAATGAATTATGTTGTAGTTGTATTAATTGTTACTTCTGCAATGCTGGATTTTGTTGTATTATATAATTTAGCAAATATAAATATTGGAGAAAGACAAAGAGAAATTGCTACACTTAAAGTTTTAGGATTTTATGATAAAGAAGTGGATAATTATATAAATAAAGAAAATGTTATATTTACAATTATAGGAATTGCGCTTGGATTAGTTTTTGGAACATTTTTAACATCTGCAATTATTTCAAGTATAGAAATAGATAGGTTGAGATTTACAAGAAATATTTTAACATCAAGTTATATATGGTCAGCTCTAATAACTGCAAGTTTCTCATTTATAGTAAATAAAATTATACATTTTATCTTGAAAAAGATAGATATGATTGAAAGCTTGAAAAGTGTAGAGTAATAGAAGAAGGATGGATATGTAAATATTCATCTTTTTTTGAGTAAAAGGTTTACAAAAAAATATATTATTGTTATAATTTATTTATACAAATGAAAGGGGAAAGAAAAATGAAGATAAAAAAGATATGTATAATAGCATTAATAATTGTATTAATTAGTAGTTTGGCAACTAGTTGTTTTGCAGTAACAGAAGCAACAGAGGCTACAAATAATAGTAAAATTACAAAAGAGCAATTAAATGAAAAATTTCAGGAATTAAAAGATAATGATTCAGAAATAGAAAAGATTGTTACTGGAGATAATGTAATAGAGGTAATTAAAAATAATGATAAATATGAAATTGAATATGAAATAGAAGAAGATAAAGTAACATTTTCTATTGAAGCAGAAGTAAAACAAGGAATGAGTTGGGAAGAATATACTAAACTTTTTGGAGATAGTACAGGTGATGCTAGTGATGGAAATATTGAAGATGGTCTTGCCATGGGATATTATGCAGTAGCCAATATTTTAGGGGCTGAATATAAATCTGCAGCTTGGTATTATACACTTACAAGAATTGAAGGGTATAAAGGGAAATATGCCAAAAGTGATAAATGGATAATAATGAAAGATGCAGAAGGGGTTACAGAAATAAAGACTGATAGTTCGGAAGAAAAAGTTCTTAACACTAAAGATTTTGCAAATAGAACAATGGAATATTTTAATTCTATTTATAAAGATGATACATATACATATGAGGATTAAAATCATTGTAATACGTATAAAAGTATAACAGAAAAGAAAGAGAAAACAGATACATCTTGTAAATTAATAGAAAAAATAATAATTAATACAAATGCAGATTTTTCGAAATTAAAGGTAGATATGGATTCAGTTTTGGACAATGGTGTAACAGAAGAAAATGCAGATTATGTATATACATTAAAAGTAGGTCAAAAAATAAAATTTGAAACAAGTCAAAAATATTCTGGATATAGTTGTGTTGGAACAGGAATAGAACTTTCAGAAGATAAAAACGAACTTATTGCAACAGAAGTTGGAACAGCAAAAGGAAATATTACATTTGGAAATATAACGAAATCATTTTATATTACAGTTGAAGAAAATACAAATAATGAACAATTAGAAGATATTACAATAAAAATAGATTCAGATGATTCAAAAATAGAAGACACAAAAATTCCAACAACAGAAATAACATCAAAAACTGAAACAGTAAAAAATAATTCGGACAGTACAACAGCTAAAACAGAATTACCAAAAGCAGGAATTAATACAATAATTTATATAACAATGGCAATTGTAGGGATTGCAGTTGCAACATTTATTATATTAAATAAAAAATATAAGGATATAAAATAAAAAGTAAAAGGATAATTTTATAAAGAAAAAACAAACTTTATAAAATATCCTTTTTATTTTAGAAAAAATTAATATATATAAAATAAAAAGCAATAACTCCCTTGTCAAATAAGGAAAAAAGAGATATAATATAACATCATGGAAAAAGAAAAGATACCATTTGAAAGGAAATACTATAATCATGCTAGTAAATGAGAAAATAAAAGAAGAGTTATATGAAAATGCAGGAGATATAAGAGTACAAAAAGCAAGACTATATGCAAAAACAGGAAAAGTAGAAATAGCAAAAATAAATTATACAAACAAAGATAATTTTGAGATAACAGGAAAAGTAACAGGTCAAGAAATATATAGAACAAATGTAACAGTAGAAAGTGGAGAAATAAGTGACATAACATGTGAATGTCAAGATTATAGACAAAGATATGCCGCATGTAAACATATAATAGCAACAATAATGGAATTTGATGAAAATCAAAAATATGAAAATATGTTATTAAAAGATAAATCAACATTAGACATAAATAAAAAGATCAGAGCAAATGCAAAATATAGAAGCTTTACACAAATTGTAAATGAATTATATGAAGAAGAAATGCATGAAGCAGAAGAAAAAAAGGCAGAAGAATCAAATGGAAAAATCAAAATAGAACCAAGATTAATATATGACAAATATTATTCATTGTTAAAAATGGATTTTAAAATTGGTGATAAAAGAATGTATAAAATAAAAAATTTAGTTGAATTTTTTGAGAGAATGCAAAAAGCAGAAAAATTCAAATATGGAAATAATTTAGAATTTATACATACAAAAGAAGCATTTGCAGAAGAAGATCAGACAATTCTGGATTTTATTTTAAAACATGCAGAAACAATAAATTTTGTAAATTCAAACTCAAATTCAAATTATAGATATTATGGAAAAGCATTAGACGAAACATGTATATCTGTAAGTCAAACAACACTTGATGAAATATTTGAATTATTTAAAAATAAAGAAATTGACTTTAAATCAGATGCAGGAGAAAGTACAATAAAAATTATTGAAGAAGATCCCAAATTATATTTTCAAGTAAAGAAAATAAGTGATGAAGAATATAAAATAATATTAAATAATAATATAAATTTAACAAGAGATTTTAGTGTATTTGAAGGAAAAAACAATAAATATGTATTATTAAAACGAACATTATATAAATGTAGTAAAAATTATGAGAACTCAGTGATGAAGCTGTTATGTATATTTAAAGAGAATTATTTAACAGAAATATCATTTGGAAAAGAACAATTACCAGAACTATTTTCGGTAATTATTCCAAGACTAAAAAATAACATAGAATACCAAGAAATTGAAGAACAAGACATTGAAAAATATAGACCTAAAAAATTAGGTGTAAAAATGTTTCTGGACTTTGATGAAAATGATAGAATTTTGGCTGAAATAAAATTCTGTTATGGAGAAACAGAATTTAATCCATTACAACCCAAAATTGATTCAAAATACCCAAGAGATATGATTGCTGAAAACAAGGCTGTAAACATGTTAAGAAAAACAGGATTTATGTTTTATGAAGCTAAAGGATGCTTCATATTACCAGAAGAAGAGAAAATTTATAACTTTTTATCAAATGAGATAGATACATATATGCAAGTGTTTGAAGTAATGGTAACAGATAATTTCAAGACAAAGCAAATAAAACAACCTAAAATTGGAAGTATAGGAATAAAAGTTGAAAACAATTTATTAATAATAGATTTAGAAAAATTAAATATAGATCCAAAAGAACTTGAAGAAATAATGCAAAGATATAAATTAAAGAAAAAATATTATAAACTAAAAGATGGAAGTTTTATAAATCTTGAAGAAAATCAAGACTTGGAATTTATAGACAAAATGATGTCTGGAATGGATATAAATTATAAACAACTTGAAAATGGTGAAATAAAAATTCCTGTAAACAGAACATTATATTTAAACCAATTATTAAAAACAGTAACAGATACACAAATAGTAAGAAATGGTGAATATAAGAAAATAGTAAATGAACTAGATAAAGAAAATGGAGATGCAGATATTCAAATTCCAGCAGTCGTAGAAAATACATTAAGATATTATCAAAAGACAGGATATAAGTGGTTAAAAACGTTAGATAATTATAAATTTGGAGGAATACTTGCAGATGATATGGGATTAGGAAAAACAGTACAAATGCTTTCTATTGTGGCAGGATATGTAGAACAAGAAAGCCAAAGAAGAACATCAATTGTTATATGTCCAAGTTCATTAACACTAAACTGGCAAAATGAAGCTCAAAAATTCACAAATGGATTACAAACCTTAGTAATTAGAGGAAATGCAGAAGAAAGAAGAGAATTGATTCAAAAAATTGATAATTACGATATTATAATAACATCATATGATTTATTAAAAAGAGATATAGATGTATATAAAGAAAGAAAATATCAATTTAGATTTGCAATAACAGATGAAGCACAATATTTAAAAAATAGTAATACTCAAAATGCTAAAGCAGTAAAAGAGATTATGGCAGATACTAAATATGCTTTAACAGGAACTCCAATTGAAAACTCGTTAGCAGAATTATGGTCAATATTTGATTTTATAATGCCAGGATATTTATATAATTTAAGTAAATTTAATGCAGTTTTCATAAAAGATGAAAGTCAGTTGGAAAATTTAAGACAGAATATGAAACTCCAATAGTAAGAGAAAATGATGCAAGAGCAATGAAAAAATTAAAAATGTTAATAGAGCCATTTGTATTAAGAAGAACCAAAAAACAAGTATTAACAGAGCTTCCAGAGAAAACAATAACAGTGTTAAATAATCAAATGAAAGATGAACAAGAAAAAATATATTTAACATATTTAGCGCAAGCAAAGCAAGAAGTTGCAGAAACAATTCAAATGAATGGAATTGAAAGAAGTCATATCCAAGTATTAGCAGCGCTTACAAGATTAAGACAAATATGTTGTCATCCAAGCTTATTTATAAAAGATTATAAAGATGGAAGTAGTAAATTAGATCAGTGTATGGAAATAATAAATGATGCAGTAGAATCTGGACATAAAATTTTACTATTCTCTGGTTATACATCAATGTTCGATTTAATTGAAAAAGAGTTTGAAAAAAATAATATAAAATATTTTAAATTAACAGGTGCAACAAAAGTTGATGAAAGAATTAAGATGGTAGATGAATTTAATGAAAATAAAGATATAAAAGTATTTTTAATTTCATTAAAAGCAGGTGGAACTGGACTAAACTTAACAGGAGCAGATATGGTTATACATTATGATCCATGGTGGAATGCATCTGCAGAAAACCAGGCAACAGACAGAGCATATAGAATAGGACAAAAAAATAATGTTCAAGTATATAAATTAATTACCAAAAACTCTATAGAAGAAAAAATTTATGAATTACAACAAAAGAAATCACAGCTAATTGATAATATGCTTGATACAAAAACATCATTTATTAGCAAACTTTCGAAAGAAGATATTATGAAATTATTTGAATAGAAACTTGTAGTCAACTAAAATGAATAGATACAGAAGAAATGTGAAAATTTTGTGAAAATTAGCACTCTGCTATTGACTTTGCTAAAATAAGAGGTATAATAGATAATGTAAATAGAAATTAACCAAACAGTTAATAATATTTATATGTGTACCGAAAAAGGTGTCAACACATAAAATTATAAGGAGGTAATGAATTATGATGATGATACCAGCTAGAAGAAATGGAAATGGATTAGATATTTTTGATGAGGTTTTCACTGACCCATTCTTTGGAGAAAAAGAAAATAAAATAATGAAAACAGACTTAAAAGAAAAAGATGGAAAATATATGTTAGAAATTGATGTTCCAGGATATGACAAAGAAGACATCAAGATAGAATTACAAGATGGATATTTAACAGTATCTGCGGAAAAAAATGAAGAAAAAGAAGATAAACATGCTAAATATTTAAAGAGAGAAAGATTTACTGGAATGTGTTCAAGAAGCTATTATGTTGGAGACAACTTAAAAGAAGAAGATATAAAAGCAAACTTCAAGAACGGAATCTTAACAATAGAATTCCCTAAAGAAGTAGAGAAAAAAGTCGAAGAAAAGAAATATATTCCAATAGGAGAATAAAAAAATAGACTCACAAATAAAATGTGAGTCTTTTAATTTTTTATATAATCTGGAAAGTAGCTAATCCGTAAAGAGTTCTAAAATTTGACAACAGTAAATAAATATGTTATAATAAAACCTGTTAAATTTATAAAAACGAGGTAAAAAATGAAAACCAAACAATTAATAATAACAATACTAATGATAACATTTGTAACAATGATAACAACAAAAGTAGAAGCAACAGAAAATGATGAACAAGTAGAACAAACACAAAATATAGAAAACATAGAAAAAGACAAACAATATAATTTAACAAAGGAAGTTAAAGTAAAAACATTACCATTGATTTTTGCAATAGAAAAAGAAACAATACCAAGTGGAAATATTAGAGTAACAGATATTCTAAATGATTGGTGCAAAATAGAAAATGAAGGAAAAAGTGGTTGGATAAGAATTAATACAATAAAAACATCAGTTAAACAAGATAATAATCAAGAAGAAGCCAAAAAAGAAGAAAATTTAAATACTGAAGGAAACAACAATCAAGAACAAACAAATTCTTCTAACGAAGAAGAAAGCAATCAAAATCAACAAGAAAATAAAACAGAAGAAGTAACGGAAATAAGTAAAACAGGATATGTAAAAGCAGATGGCTTAAATATAAGAAAAGAACCAACAACATCAAGTGAAGCAATACATAGTTTAAGTTTTAATTCAAAAGTAAAAATAACTGGAGAAATAGATGGATGGTATAGAATTGATTATAATGATCAAATTGGATATGTATCACAAAAATATGTATCAGATACAAAATTACCAGAAACAACAGCCAGAGGTGGATATGACAGAACAACTGCTTCTTCAGAAGAAAATACAGTTGCTAATCAAGAAGCAGTAGAAGAAAATCAAGTTGAAACGGAAGAAGAACAGGAAGAAGAAAGCACAGCAAGTGCAAGTTCTGAAGGAAATGATGTTGTAGAATTTGCAAAAAAATATTTAGGATATAAATATGTAGCAGGAGGTTCATCACCATCAACAGGATTTGACTGTTCAGGATTTACAACATATGTATTTAGAAATTTTGGAGTATCATTAAATAGATCATCAAAAGATCAAATAAAAAATGGTACAGCAGTAAGTAAATCAAATTTACAACCTGGAGATATAGTAATTTTCAAGAATCGAGGAAAGACAGCAATAGGGCATGTTGGAATTTACATAGGAAGTGGTAACTTTATACATGCGGCAAATAAAAAAGAAGGGGTTGTAATAACAGCATTATCATCAAGCTATTATTCACAAAGATATGTTGGGGCAAGGAGAGTAATTTAATTGAATAGACCAATTTTTATTATATTAATTGGTTATATAATAGGTATATTATGGGGACTATACTTAAAAATAAGTATAGTCTTTTTTTATATATTTTTATTAATTTTATATTATATATCCAATATTTCAAAATTTAAAAAGAAAAAATTTTTTCATTATATCAAGATATTAATAAAAT
>ENA-OPSR01000851-OPSR01000851.1-human-gut-metagenome-genome-assembly--contig:-NODE-851-length-10397-cov-1.834075_pt1 | contig 10397 bp, 8 predicted proteins | sample MGYA00241459_ERZ501910 | MGnify/ENA primary metagenome ERZ501910 (study PRJEB25962, sample SAMEA2042504) | human gut metagenome | biome: human gut; feature: human-associated habitat; material: faeces...
GGCGGTCATCGGCAGCCACCAGCTCGCAGACCTCCTCGGCAGTGCCGAGCACGCTCTTTTTGCCCATGGTTTCCAGGCAGACCGCGCAGCCGGTCAGGTGCGCCTCATCCAGCGCACGCAGGATGTTTTTTACGTTTTCGTGCGAGTTGCGCATGGCGCGGTCACGGGTCAGCTTGCCCTGACCGCCGCAGTGCACGACCATGCGTGTTGCGCCAAGCGGCACAGCCAGCCGCGCGGTCTCCAGCACATAACCGACGTTTTTCTCCATGCGCTCGCTCTCCTCGGACGAGAGATTGATGAAATACGGCGCATGAATGCTCATCTGAATGCCGTGCTGCTTGGCTGCTGCACCGATTTTGAGGGCGGTCTCCTCGCCGCAGCGCACGCCGCGTCCGCACTGATACTCAAACGCGGTCAGTCCCATCTGTGCGAGCCATGCAGGTGCATCCTCGCTTTTCTTGAAGCCTGCGGCGGCAAACGACTCCGAGTTGCCCGCAGGACCGAATTTCGGCTCAGCCATGATGTGCTCTCGCCTCCATTCTGCGCCGTCCGCGCGCGATAAAGCCGCGCTCAAGCTGATAGCGCACATTGATCCAGAAAAACCGGCGGTCGAGTGTTTCGACGTAGCAGGTCAGCGCGCCTGCGCGGTTGCCGCCGAACACGTCGGTGAAAATCTGGTCGCCGATAACGGCAATCTCGCGCATGGACAGGCCAAGCCGGTTTGCCGCCTTGCGGAAGCCGCGCGAAAACGGCTTTCCGGCATGGCTGATATAGCCCACACCGAGCGGCTCGCAGAACTTTCCTACCCGCTCGGGATGGTTGTTGGAGAACACCAGCACAGCGATGCCGGCATCCTTCAGCCGATCGACAAAGGTGTGCAGCGTATCGGGCGGCAGAGCGGCCTTGTGGGATGCCATTGTGCCGTCCAGATCGACCAGCACGCCGCGTACGCCGTGGGCAGTCAGCACCTCCGGCGTAATATCGTAAATCGAATCAAATACATAATCGGGAATCAGTTTGCTCATTCATACACTCCTGTTAATACCCGTATTCTAATTTAGCGTAATGCTACATATAGTGTAATGGAATTTATTCAAAAAGTCCAGAAAAGATAATTTTATCGCAAAGGAGTCGATCCATGATGGTCTACACGAAAAACCTTATTCTGGTATGCACCGGACGCGACACGACGAAAGCCGCTTCGCTCGGCATGCCGGTTTTGCAGCTTTGTCTTGGCATTTCGCAGTCCGGGGCGCTGCAGCGGCTCAAGGTGTCCGCGGTGCAGCGGCACTGCCTGCTCGGCGTGACCGACCCGCCGCAGGCTATCAACTTCTGCAGCGCCGAGCGCTTTGCTGCCGATCTGGTTTTCGAAGCGCGGCGCACGGAAGCGCCCGGCGTATTCGCGGATTTTGAGCACGACACGCCGCTGAACCGCCGCCTGCTGGCCGCATTCGACGAAGCACTGTACGATGCGGATATTCCGCTGTATGTGCCGCTCGAGTGCGGACGCACGCTGTCGCACGCGATACTCACGGTCTCCACCGCGATTTCGGGCGGCAGTCTGACCGAGTACATTTCCTCCCTGCAGGGCATTTACAGCGCTGCGCGGATTGCCGCGTTTCTGCAGCCGGTTTCGCAGGATTTCACCCTGCCGTCACCCACGCCGAACGGCATTTCACTCAGTTCCGCAGCAAGAGCCGCGCTGCTCGCGCAGACCGGCGCACAGCCGTTCTTTTCGCGCGAGCTGTGCGCGAAATACTTCACCTACATGAATGCAGACGGACAGGCACACTTTGTCCTGTACGACGATGATTCCACGCTGGCGGCCAAGCTGGCGCAGTTGGCGGGCTGCGGCGTGCAGAACGTGTTCGCGCTGTTTCCGGATGCGGCAGGGCTGCTGAAGCCGCAAGCGTAAGGCAGCACTGCACAATTAAGACTGCGGCGCTTTGCGGAAATTTTGTGCCCTGACTTTATAACGGTTCCTTGCGCAGGCTCCGGTCGCGCTGCCGCTGATTCTGCGGTAATACATCAAGTATTACCGCAAAACCGCGCCTCGTCAGTGCACAAAATCCACTCACAAATCGCTCTTGTTTAATCATGCAGTATTGCCTTAATCCGTCGTGATATGCGCGGTCGCGGCGCGTGTCAGCTTGATGAGATCCGCCGGTGCACATTCGATCTGGAAGCCAATCTTGCCCGCAGAGACCATCACGGTCGGGACATTGTTCACGCTCTCGTCAAACACGGTCGGGAACGCCTTTTTCATGCCGACCGGCGAGCAGCCGCCGCGTACATAGCCGGTAAGGCCCAACAGTTCCTTGACATGCACCATCTCGACCGACTTTTCGCCTGCCGCCTTGGCTGCTTTTTTCAGGTCAAGCTCCTTTGCGACCGGAATAACGAATACATGAAAGCCGCCCGATTTGCCACGTGCAACCAGCGTCTTGAATACCTGATCAGGGTTCTGACCGAGCAGTTCCGCAACCGAAACGCCGTCTACGGCGTCCTTGCCGTGCGGGTATTCGTGCGGCTTATAGGCGATCTTGTGCTGCTCGAGCACACGCATTACATTTGTTTTATCCGAAGCCATATTGTTCGCTCCTATCTGCAATTTATACAAATATTATAGACTTCACTTGTGCGATATGCAAGGGAATATCGGAATTGAAAATTGAGAATGAAGAATGGAAAATTATCGCGGCGGTTGAATCAATACGTCGTTTGTAAATGCATTTGCACTCGTATACCCGCAGGGGCGAACAGTGTTTGCCCAAGTCATCGTTAAATGGGTGCGGGAGCACACTGTGCTCCCCTGCGGAGTAGATTGTACAGACATTGGACAACTGCGGTACCCATTTTACCCGCCATTCATTCTCCATCCTCCATTATCCATTCTCAATTCAAAAAGGGAACCGAAATCGGTTCCCTTTTTGCTTACTGCTGCGGATTTTTCTTATGGAAGTTAAACTTGGGCAGCTTGATTTTCTTAAACAGGCCGGAAAGGCGGGAAGCGACGCTGTCGGTCAGCGAATAGTAAACCGGGGTGATAAACAGCGTTGCGATGGTGGAGATAACCATACCGGTCATCATAACAACACCCATCGGCTTCATCATCTCGGAGCCTTCGCCGCTGGAGCATACCATCGGCACAAGGCCGAGGATAGTGGTCATAGCGGTCATCAGCACCGGACGGACACGGCGCGGACATGCGTTCAGGATAGCCGTATTCTTATCCTCACCGCGCTGACGGCGCTGCAGGGTATAGTCGATCAGCACGATGGACGAGTTGACGACTGTACCGGCCAGAATGATAACACCGAGCAGTGCGACCATGGAAACATGATTTCCGGTCGGCCACAGCAGGATCATCGAGCCAAGCAGACCGATCGGCAGGATCAGCATGATTGCAATCGGCAGCGAGAACGAGTTGAACTGCGTTGCCAGAATGAAATATACCAGCAGGATTGCCACCGCAAGGGCCAGCATCAGCGTACCGGTGGTCTCCGCGATCTGTGAAGCAGCGGTATCGCCTTCGCCGACCTCTACGCCGTCCGGCAGCTCGTACTTGGCAACAATGTCGTCAACAGCTGCCTTAATGGCATTGCTGTCACCGGATTCGCTTTCACCGGTGATGGTTACGGTCTCCTTCTGGTTCTTGCGCACGATGGACTGCGGACTGAGCTCGGTGTAGACATCCGCCACCATGGACAGCGGTACGGTGCCGCCGGTCATGGTCGGAATCTGCATGGAGCGCAGTGCGTCCAGACTGGTTGCTACATCCTCGTCACCGGCAACGGTCACATCGTATTCCTCACCGTTCATGCGGAGCGTGGTTGCGGTCGAGCCGGTCAGCTCACCACGAACCAGACCGCCAATGGTGGCCGCATTCAGACCGAAGCGAGACGCATTCTCGCGGTTGATCTTAACGGCAACACGCGGGGTCTGCTCGCCTGCCGAGGACTCAACATTGATGGCATCCGGCAGGGCGCTGATCTGGTTTGCCAGATTGTCTGCCGTCTCAGCCAGCTGGTCGTAGTCATCGCCGGTCAGCTCAACGCTGATGTCCGAATCCGTGGACATCGACATGGTGCTACTGGTCGAAACCGTCAATTCACAGCCTGCAATATCCTGCAGGTCATGGCGCAGCTGCTTGGCGATATCCGCTGACGAGCGGTCACGCTGATCGAGATCTACCAGCGAAATGGTAACGCTTGCGCCCGAGGACGAGGACATGATCGAGGTCGAAGAACCGGTCGAGTAGTAGATCTGCTCCAACTCTGGGATGGTATCAACTGCGATGGCCGCAATGCGGTCCTCGATGGTGGCAGTGTCCTCCATAGTCGAACCGTTCGGCATGGAAACCGTAACACTCACCTCACCCTCATCCATCTCCGGGATGAGCTCCATGCCCGCCTGGCTGACGCTGAGCACGCTGACAATACAGATGACAACGGTCAGCGCGACGCCTGCCCAGCGGTGGGTGATCAGAAAATTCAGCGAACTGCGGTATGCACGCGACAGCGGCTTTTCGGTGATCGGCGTTGCGCCCGAGCCCTGCGGCTTGACATTCTTCTGCTTGGTGCCGCCGAGCAGGAAATAGCACAGCAGCGGCACGAGCGTGATGGAAATGATCAGCGAGCTGAGCAGCAGCGCTACGATGGTGATACAGAATTCCTTGAACATCATGCCGGCCATGCCGCCGGAAAGTGCGATCGGCAGGAATACGGCGACCGTGGTCAGCGTGGAGGCGATAACTGCACCGATGCCCTCGCCGGTGCCCTTGGTGCAGGCCTCCAGACGGTCGTAGCCGTCCGCTCGATAGGTAAAGATGTTCTCCAGAACAACGATGGAGTTATCCACGATCATACCTACGCCGAGCGTGATACCGCCGAGCGACATCATGTTCAGCGTAATGCCCAGCACGTTCATAATCAGGAACGTAAACAGGATACAGCACGGCATTGCGATGGTAACAGCCATGGTCGCGCCGAAGTCGCGCAGGAAAAGGAACAGCACGATCGCGGCGAACAGCACGCCCATCCAGATGTTCTGAATAGCGTTATCAACCGTCATGTTGATATAGTCGGACTGATCCATAACGATATTCCACTGCAGGGAATCGTTGCTCTTAAGCAGGGAGTCAAACTCAGCCTTGGCCAGCTCGGCAATCTGCGCCGTATTGGAGCCGGACTGCTTGTTGACCGACAGGATGATACATTCCTCACCGTCAACCTTGGAGATGGCGTCCTGATCCTTCGGCTGCATGGAAACATCCGCAATCTGGCTCAGACGGACCGTGCCGCCTGCCGGAAGCGAGATCAGAGCGTTCTTAACATCATCAATGGACGAATACTCGCCGTCCGTGCGGACAGCCAGCGTCTGCGAACCGTTATCCAGATCGCCGCCCGGAATGGCGATGTTGTCCGCGCCGAGCTGCTGACCGATGGACGAAATGGTCAGGTTGTAGCCCTTCAGGCGGGAGGCGTCCGTGTGGACTGCGATCTCCTGCTCGTAGCCGCCCGAAATATCAACAGACGCTACGCCGTCCAGACGCTCGAGCGCCGGCTGAATCTCGTCCTCGGCGATGGACTGCAGAGAAGCCAGATCGTTGCCGCGCAGCGCCACCGAAACGACCGGCATGGAGTCAATATCAATCGACATAACGGTCGGGTCGGATGCGTCATCCGGCAGCTGGCTCTTTACCTGTGCAACCTTGTCGCGCAGGTCGGTCATTGCCTGATCCATATCGGTATCATTCGTAAACCGGATGACCAGCATAGCCATATTCTCGGACGAGGTGGACTGGAGCGTATCCAGACCGGACAGACCCGCTACCGCACCCTCGAGTTTTTTGGTTACCTGCTGCTCGATATCCTCCGGACCGGCACCCGGGTAAGTAGCGTAAACAACCGCTGCCGGAACCTCCATGGACGGCATGAGCGCCAGCGGCAGGTTCTGGAAGCTGTAAAAACCAAACACAACGACCAGTATGTACAGCAGGATGGTCATTACATGGTGTTTGATAAAGGTTTGTGCGAATTTCATGCGCGCTTAGCCCTCCCCGCCGTCTGCGGCGTCCGAGGTGACGACATGCACGGCTGCACCGTCCGACAGATAGGACTGACCCTTGGTAACAACCCGGTCGCCCGCCTTGAGGCCGGAAACGATCTCGGTCGAATCCTTGGTAACCAGTCCGGTAGTGACGGTAATGCGGGTTGCGGCAGTGCCATCCGCATTTACGGTGAACACATACTGCTCGTTGTTGTTGCCGGTCAGGATGGACTCGGTCGGCACGGAAATCGTGCTCGCGCGGCGGTCGGTATAGAAGGTGACGGTAGCAAACGCGCCGATCGGCGGCTTGGTGCCGGACGGCAGAGAAACCGAAACGTCATACAGATTGGTCTGTGCATTGGCAGCCGCCGGCAGCGTGCTGACCGTACCGTTCATCGACTCCTTGGAGACAGCGGAAACCGTGACGCTTGCGGTATCGCCGACCTTGATGCCGGTGAATACGTCCTCAGCGACAGAAACCTGCACCTCAACCGCACCGTTCTCGGCAATAACCACGCTCGGCTGCGCCGAGGATGCCATGCCGCCGCGGTCTACGTTTACAGCCGTAACCGTACCCGAGCACGGAGCGGTTACCGTGCCAAGGCTTGCCTGCTTGTTGATCTGGTCCATGGACGCCTGAATCTGCGCCAGAGACGCGGACTGCTGGGCCTCAGCCTGCGCGACACCTGCCTGCGCCTGCGTCAGTGCCTGCTTAGCCTTGGTCAGATCCTGCTCGGCAGCCGCACCGGCTTCGAGCAGTGCTTCCGTGTTGCTGACCGCCAGTTCCGCCTGCTCCACACCGACCTTTGCTGATTCAATCGCACGGTCGGTCGCGGTCTTTGTGGCGCTGTAGGATTGCTGCAGCGAGCTCATCGTCGAGGTAACCGTCGAGGTATCCACCGTAAACAGGGTCTGACCCTTGGATACGGTGTCGCCTTCGCTGACGTTCAGCGTCTGCACCTGACCTGCCAGCAGCGGGAACACCTGCACCTCATTGACGGCGGCAATCTTGCCGTTCAGCGTATACTCCGAGCTCATCGCACCCGAGGTAACATCGGTTACCTCAACCGCAGTGCTGTTTGAGCTTTCCTCCTCGGTTTCCTCTTCCTTGCCGCAGCCTGCACACAGTACCATCGCACCGGCCAGCAGCGCCGCAAGGATTCGTTTGCTATTGCTCATCGGGGTCCTCCAATTCATTATACATATCTGCTATATTCGCAAAAACGGTCAGCTTATCAAGTTGTTGCCGTAATTACACCGCGTTTTGCCCACTGATAGGTGTTGTAGGCGGTCAGCAGATCAATACGCGCTGCAACCTCGGTCTCCTGTGCGGTGGTGAAGGTGTCAAGCGCATCCGTGTACGCCATCTTGGAGATCATGCCGCGCGTGTACTGCACCTGGCTTACCGTAAACGTCTTTTTCGCCTGTGCGAGATCAGCATCCGCCGCAGCAAGTGCGGTCTGCTTCTCCTGCAGGTCGGTATACAGCTTGCGGAAGGAAGCGGTCGTGCTCTCCTTCTGTGCGTCGCGGTCGATCTTGGCTGCCTGATAAGCATACAGCGTGTTGGTCTTATTGTTCTCGTAATCGTCGGACGCGGTCTGCATTGCGTACTCCTTGGAGTAGATCGCGTAGCTGTTCTTGAGCGCCTCGGCAAGATCCTTGTTATAATCAATGGAGGTGACCTGCTCGGCGGTTACGACCGGAAGATCGCTCGTTTCGATCTGCGTACCGGTGGTATAGCCGCACTGGATAGCGAGCGTGTTGGTCAGCGCCTCTACCTGCGTGGTCAGCGAAGCCTTGCCGGCAACGGCGCTCTCTCGCTGCGCCTGCAGGCTCTTGAGCGTGTTTACACCGGTCATACCCAGCTTTACCTGCTTCTGCACAGTCGCAATGTTGCGGTCGAGCTGCTGAATGCTGCGGTTTGTCTGGTTGAGCGTATACTTCATGCCGCGCAGAGAAATGTACGTGTTTTCCGCACTCAGGCAGATTTCATCGGCTGCATTCTGCATCTGACGGCGGGTGTTATCAACCGTTTTCTCCTGATCTTCCTCGGCGTCGTCCTCGTCGTCGTCGAGGTTCCTGTACGAAGCCTCAGCGGCTGCCAGATTGCGCTGCAGGATGGAAATCTGGCTCTCAAGCGTCTTGCGCAGACCGGCGTTTTCCTTTTTGCTGGCATCCAGACTGTTCAGCGTTTTCTGCAGCTCCTTTATCTGCTTCTGGTAGGACGAAATCTGCTCGGAAAGCTGGAAATAGCTTTCGATGTACTGGTCACTTACATCGGTCTTTTCCGCGCTGAGCACGGTGTTGTTGTTCGCCTTGATGGTGACGTTGTTCTGGCGGACGGTCTCCTCCAGCTTGTCAAACGTCAGCTTGACCGGCGCCGTCGGCTGGGTCTGGGTGGTGCCGGTGGTGTTCGTCGCGGTCTTGGTATCGGCGGCAAACGCCGGTACGACCATGCCGCACAGCAGAGCGGCAGAAAGACCGGCTGCAATGGTTCGTTTCATATTGTTTTCTCCCTTCTGTTATGCGGCTGCGGTGGTGATAAGTACGCCTTCCTTGGCCCATTCGTACTGGTTATATGCGGTATACAGCGACAGATACGCGCTTTCCACATTCAGCTTTGCGGTCGTTACGGCATCCTGCGCCTGCTGATACGCCAGCTTGGAAATGATGCCCTTCCTGTACTTCACGGTCGCGGTTTTCAGGTCAAGCTCCGCCTGTGACTGTGCGGTTCGCTTGGCTGCCAGAGTCGTCCGGCAGTTCTTGACGGTCTTGTATGTGCTGTCGAATGCAGCCACTACCGACTCCTTGGCCGCCGCCAGTGCGTCCTCAGCGGACTTGACCGCCTCGGCGGTACCGCTGATGTTCTTGTCGTACGAGTTGTACGCGCTGCGCACAGCATCCTGCTTCTGCCAGATGAGGAAGCTGTTCTTCTGCGCCTGCTCCAAATCCTTATTATAAGACATCTTATCCAGATTGCCCTCGTACAGCGTCTCAAAGTCGGCCGGCATCACGATGGTGTTCGCGTCCAGACCGCACATCAGCGCAACGCTCGAACCGAGGTTTTCGCGGGTGGTCTCCAGTGTGTCGATGGACTGCGCCAGCTTGTCGCGCTGATTCTGCACCGTGTCAAGCTGCAGCTGCCCAATCATGCCGAGTTTTCTCTGAGTTTTCAGCACAGCCAGATTGCGGTCCAGCTGTGTGAGCGTTACCTGCAGGTTTTCCTTGGTGCAGCCCAGATTTTGAATGGTAATCAGCATGGTCTGTGCACCGAGCGCCAGCTGACCGGAGACGTTTTTCGCCTGCTTGCGCAGCGTGTACGCCGCGTCATCCAGCTGGGACAGCATGGCCATTGCCTGCTGCATGCCGCTGACGGCGTTCTGGTTCAGGCTGGTCTGGTAATCCTTTAATACCTGCAGCTGTGCTTCGTAGGTTTTGTACAGATCAGGCTGCTGTGTCTTTTCGATTTTCTTCATCGCATCTTCCATGCTGATGATAAGATCGGTGTAAATCTGACTTTCGCTCTGACCTGCCGAGCCTGTCGAGCCACTCGACGCATACGAGCTGCTGTCCAGCGAAGCTGCCGTTTTATTCAGCATTTTCACCGTGTTATTGTCACTCTCCACCGTACGCTTGACGCCCAGCAGACCCATTTTCTTGACGGTATACGCCGCCGGTTTGCTCTGCGCGGTGCTCGTCCCGGTCTGCGGCGCTGCCGGTTGTCCGGTGCTTACCGCGCCTGCAGGCCATACAAATCCGGCGCACAGCACCAAAGACAGCAGTGTGCGCTTCCAGTTTGCTTTCATATAGGCTCCTTTCTCACAACAATTCCCTTGTGATAATGCTGGTGTGAATGTATTCGATGCTCTGCCGCGGCGACTCTCCGGTACGCAGTGTATGCGCCAGCACTTCGATCGCGCGCGTCGTCTGCGCCGAAAAATCCTGATCGACGATGAAATCCAGCCGTCCGTCCTCCAAATACTGGCGCGCATGCGGCGTCAGATCGTGACAGACAACGTGAATGCGCCGATTGGGCTTTGCGCGCTCGAGCGCGTCCATACAGCCGCGCACGGACTCGTTTGCCATATAAATACCGCGCAGACGCGGGTTCTGCCGCACCTGCTGCACGCCGTCGTAGGTCAGCTCGTACTGCTCGACACTCTCGATGACGTTGACGTTTACGTTATCATCAAAAATCTCGTGCAGGCGGTCAAGGAAGCCGCGCACACGCAGTCCGTGCGCCGTGAATTCACGGTTGCCGGTAACGACGAGCACATCCTGTCCCTCAACGTACGGTGCAAGCAGTCCGGCGGCAATCCGGCCGGATTTGACCATGTTCTGTCCGA
>ENA-OPSR01000854-OPSR01000854.1-human-gut-metagenome-genome-assembly--contig:-NODE-854-length-10378-cov-2.620944_pt1 | contig 10378 bp, 6 predicted proteins | sample MGYA00241459_ERZ501910 | MGnify/ENA primary metagenome ERZ501910 (study PRJEB25962, sample SAMEA2042504) | human gut metagenome | biome: human gut; feature: human-associated habitat; material: faeces...
CTGGGGAGCCGCCGGTACTTAGTGAGCGTATTTTGCTCACTTAGTATCCGCTGCGAGCGACAGGCAGCGAGAGCGTGCCTTCGTTAAATCTGTGCCGTTCTCTCAACGTTCCAACAAACCAAACCAGAACTTTGCATTAGCTTAACATAGCAGAAAGGAGCACATAAATGAACAAACAATATGATGTAGCCGCTCTCGGCGAGCTATTAATCGATTTTACAGAAAACGGCACCAGTGGTCAGGGCAACCCGGTCTATGAGGCAAATCCGGGAGGGGCACCGTGTAATGTACTTTCAATGTTAAATAAGTTAGGTCATCGCACCGCATTTTTAGGAAAAGTCGGAAATGATATTTTTGGCAGACAGCTTCGTGCTGCCGTGGAATCAGCCGGAATTGATGTGAGCGGACTTCTGACAGATGAGGATGTGCGCACCACGCTTGCGTTTGTTGAGACAAAGCCGGACGGCGACCGCGATTTTTCCTTTTACCGGAATCCGGGTGCAGATATGATGCTCCGGGAGGATGAGGTCAGGGATGACATTATTGCAGATGCAAAAATCTTTCATTTTGGCACACTATCCATGACCAATGAACCGGTCAGAAGTGCGACAAGACATGCAATTAAAGTCGCAAAAGAAAACGGCGCGATTCTTTCCTTTGATCCGAATATCAGGGAGCCGCTCTGGAAAGACATGGAAGATGCAAGAACGCAGATGGCATACGGCTTATCCGTCTGCGATATCTTAAAAATTTCGGACAATGAGATCCAGTGGTTTTCCGGGAAAGAAGACTATACCGAAGGGATTCACATGCTGCAGCAGACCTATCAGATCCCGCTCATCCTTTTATCCATGGGAAGAGACGGAAGCAGAGCTTATTATAAGGATATGCTGGTTGAAGTTCCTGCATTTTTACAGAAAAACACGATCGAAACCACCGGTGCCGGAGACACCTTTGGCGCATGCTGCCTGCACCATATATTAAAGTATGGCTTAGATAACCTTACAAAACAGCAGTTAAAAGAAATGCTCACATTTGCCAATGCAGCAGCATCCATCATCACAACAAGAAAAGGTGCCCTGCGTGTCATGCCGTCGCTGGAGGAGATTCAGAGATTGTTGTAGGGTTTGGATGTAAGAGTAAAATGTCTAAAGGATTTCTTAAACTTCGCAAGAATGTCTTGGAATTGTGCATGGAATCATATAATATATATGATAAACCAAAACGGTAAGCAGTACGGACAGGTGGAGGACACATGAAAAAGACATTAGGTATGGTATTTTTCCTGACAGTGCTGGCAGGTACGGCAGGCTGCGGACAAAAAAATGCTGTAAATACAACAGAGAAAACCTTAGAAGAACATTTCTTTTCGGCAGAGCAGGACGAACAAAACTACAATGTGATGGAAGAATATTCTGAGGATGAGGAATATCCGGATCTTGCAGCATTTCTGACGGAGTATTATCAGATTCCGGAAGAAGAATGCAAAGAGACACGGTATTACTATAATTACACGGATCTTAACGAGGACGGAACGGATGAGATCGTAGCGGTCACGATCGGAGATACAACATCTGATAATCGCGGGGATGCGGCACTTATTTTAAGACCGGGAGAAAATGGTCAGTTCGAGGTGCTTGGAGCATTTTCGCAGATCCATACTCCGGTAATGATCAGTGAAGACATGGAAAATGACTGGCATACGATCATTTTTCCAATTTATGGCGGTGGACAGGAATCCGGATTTATCAGCGCTGTTTATACGGAAGGAACGGGGTATCAACTTGACGAGGAGAGTTTCGTGCGGGAGGAACCGAAAGTTTCCGGTGACAGGATTTTATCGGATAATCTGATCAATGATATGGATACCGATAATTATCTGACACTTGTTCCGCGGGATACGGAGAGCCAGAACTAAATACGACCGGATCAGGTCACAGACAGGAAAAAGGAATCGGGCAGAATGACTGCAACGGTTCCTTTTTTAAAAAATACTTTATCTTAAGAGGGCAAAATGCTATAATTGTTAGCAAAGACTATTCTAGGACGGGTGGAAGAATCAGCGGTGACATATGCGTTTTTGGTCACGGGTTTCTTTTTATTTAGGAGATTAGTATTATGAAAAGTAATAAAGTAAAGCTCAGAGGCAGACTTCGAAAATCTCTTTACTGGCCCATGTTCATGACGATTCTTCTGATATGTATGAATGTCGTGATCTATATGGATGACATACTTTCAGGTGTGATGTTTTCAATATTTACCGCAATTTATTTTGTGGTGTCCCTGATCGTGTATGTGAGAAATAAGCCGGTTTTAGTCAATGAGCTGATCAATTTTGCAACGCAGTACGGAACAGTACAGAGGCAGCTTTTAAATGAATTTGAGATACCATATGCACTGTTAGACTACAATGCGAAGATTTTGTGGGTAAATGAACAGTTTACAGAACTGACCGGGAAAGATAAAAAATATCACAAGTCGATCACGACGATTTTTCCTTCATTGACAAAGGAATTTCTACAGAAAAATGAAGGGTCAGAATCAGTGAGCCTGAAATTGAAAGATCAGGATTTCCGTGTTTCTTTAAAAAGAATCTACTTTGAAGAGTTAAACAGTGTGGACAGTCTTGTTACGCTCGATGAAAGCAACGAATATCTGACAGCGGTGTATCTTTTCGATGAGACGGAAAAGAACCGTTACATGCGGGAAAACCAGGAACAGAAAATGGTTGCGGGGCTTGTGTATATCGACAACTATGATGAGGCGCTTGACAGCATTGAAGATGTAAAGAGATCGCTTCTGGTGGCGCTGATCGACCGGAAAGTCAATAAATATTTTACGGAACTGGATGCGTTAGTCCGCAAGATTGAAAAAGATAAGTATTTTGTTGTATTGAAATATCAGTATCTTGCAAAACTCCGCGAAGACCGCTTCAGCCTGATCGAGGATGTAAAAACAGTTAAGGTCGGCAATGAGATGGCGGTGACACTCAGTATTGGTATCGGTGCAAATGGCGAAAGCTATACACAGAATTATGAGTATGCGCGTATGTCCATTGACCTTGCATTAGGACGTGGCGGTGACCAGGTCGTTGTGCGTGATGGCGAGGATATTACTTATTATGGTGGAAAGACGCAGCAGGTAGAGCGCAACACCAGAGTTAAGGCGAGGGTAAAAGCACATGCGCTCCGTGAGATCATCGAGAGCAGGGAGCATGTGATCATTATGGGACACAGCATCAGCGATGTGGATTCCCTCGGTGCAGCGATCGGTATTTACTGTGCGGCAAAGGTACTTGGCAAAAAGGCACAGATCGTGTTAAATGAGATTACTTCGTCCCTGCGCCCGTTGGTAGAGTGTTTTACCGAGGAAAAGGGATATCCGGCAGACCTTTTTATCAAAAATGAAGAGGCACTTATGCTTACCAATGAAAATACACTGGTGGTCGTTGTGGATGTAAACCGTCCGAGCTACACCGAATGTCCGGAACTGTTAAAGTGCACGCAGACCGTCTGTGTATTCGATCATCACAGACAGACAAATGAGGTGATCGAGAATCCGGTTCTTTCTTATGTGGAGCCGTATGCTTCAAGTGCATGTGAGATGATTGCCGAGGTGCTGCAGTATTTTTCCGAAAATATCCGTCTCGCTCCGTGTGAGGCAGACTGTATTTATGCGGGTATCCTGATCGATACCAACAACTTTATGACAAAAACCGGTGTACGAACCTTTGAGGCGGCAGCCTATTTAAGACGTGCGGGTGCGGAGGTGACGAGAGTGCGCAAGATGCTCCGCAACGATATGGCAGCTTACAAAGCGCGCGCGGAAGCAGTGCGTCATGCAGAAGTTTACCGGGGAGCATTTGCAATTTCCATCTGTCCGGCAGATGAGGTGGAGAGCCCGACCATCGTCTGTGCACAGGCAGCAAATGAGCTTTTAAATATTGTGGGGATCAAGGCATCCTTTGTTCTCACGGAATATCAGGGAAAAATTTATGTAAGTTCCCGTTCCATTGATGAGATCAATGTACAGCTTATTATGGAGCGGCTTGGCGGCGGCGGACACTTAAACGTTGCCGGAGCCCAGCTTACCAACTGCTCACTGCAGCAGGCAAAACATATCATTCAGGATACGATTGATGAGATGTTAAAAGAGGGCGATATATCAGAATAATCAGGAAAGAAGGTTTTATATATGAAAGTTATTTTATTAGAAGATGTAAAAGCATTAGGGAAAAAAGGAGAGATCGTGAATGTCAGCGACGGCTATGCGCGCAATGCGATTTTCCCGAAAAAATTAGGTGTGGAGGCAACACCAAAAAACCTCAATGATTTAAAACTGCAGAACCAGCACGCAGACAAAGTGGCACAGGAGCAGTATGAAGCTGCACTGGCACTTGCGGAAGAGTTAAAAGATAAAAAAGTTACCGTAAAAATGAAGGCCGGTGAGGGCGGACGTACATTCGGTTCCGTTTCCACCAAAGAGATCGCTGTTGCAGCCAAAGCACAGCTTGGCATGGAACTTGACAAAAAGAAAATGCAGCTGCCGGAGCCGATCCGTACCTTTGGTGTGACAGAAGTTGCAATTAAGCTTCATCCGAAGGTAGTAGGAAAATTTAACGTACATGTAGTAGAGGAATAGGAATGGAAGAAACACTGATCAACCGCACGATGCCGAACAGCCGCGAGGCAGAACAGTCGGTCATCGGCTCTATGATCATGGACAAGGACGCGATCCTCACTGCTATGGAAATGCTCATCAGTGAGGATTTTTATTATAAGCAGTACGGGATACTGTTTGATACCATGATCGAATTATACAGCAAAGGACTTCCAGTCGATCTGGTCACTTTGCAGAATAAATTAAAAGAAAAAGATGTGCCTGCAGAGATTGCAAGTTTAGAGTTTGTGAGGGATCTTTTAAATGCAGTTCCAACATCGGCAAATGTAAAATATTATGCCCAGATCGTAAAAGATAACTCCATGCGGCGTAAACTCATCAAATTAAATGAAGAGATCGAAAACGAGTGCTACATGGGAAAAGAGAGTGTTGAAACAGTCATGGATATCACCGAAAAAAAGGTGTTTGATCTGCTTTCCACACGCGGCGGAGGCGGTGATTACGTGCCGATCCGCCAGGTCGTTATGAATGCGCTCGAAAAGATCGAGAATGCGGCCAAGACATCCGGCACTGTTACGGGAATCCCGACCGGCTTCATTGATCTTGATTACCGCACAGCAGGCTTACAGCCGTCCGATCTGATTCTGATCGCGGCGCGTCCTTCTATGGGTAAAACGGCGTTTGTTCTTAACATTGCGCAGTATGTGGCATTTCATGAGCATATGTGCACGGCGATCTTTTCACTCGAGATGTCAAAGGAGCAGCTTGTAAACCGTCTGTTTTCCTTAGAGTCAAGGGTGGATGCACAGGCACTCCGAACCGGTAACCTCTCAGATTCTGACTGGGAGAAGCTGATCGAAGGTGCCGGAACGATCGGTAATTCGGAGCTTATCATCGATGATACGCCTGGTATTTCCATCGCGGAGATGCGGAGCAAATGCCGGAAATATAAGTTAGAGCATGATCTGAAGCTGATCATCATTGACTACTTACAGTTGATGTCCGGTTCCGGCAGGGGATCTGATTCCCGTCAGCAGGAGATCTCAGATATCTCCCGTTCCCTAAAAGCACTTGCAAGGGAGCTTTCCGTGCCGGTGATCGCATTGTCCCAGCTGTCACGAGCCGTAGAGCAGCGTCCGGATCACCGTCCGATGCTTTCTGACCTGCGTGAGTCCGGTGCGATTGAGCAGGATGCCGACGTTGTTATGTTTATCTATCGTGATGATTATTATAATCATGATTCTGAGATGAAAGGAATCTCAGAGATCATCATTGCCAAACAGAGAAATGGTCCGATCGGTACCGTCAACCTGGTATGGCTGCCGCAGTACACGAAGTTTGCGAATATGGAAAAATAATAAGAAAGAGGCTGTAAAAAAAGAAAGAGGTTTTCTTCCGGTTGAAATACCACATGACTGGCAGATTTATGACGCATCTTTTTTTTATGAAGATTGTTCCGGATGGTATCGAAAAAAAGTAATCTGTAAAAAAGAGAAGAATCTTCGGTATCTGCTGCGATTTGAGGGAATTTATATGGATTCTGAGCTTTATGTGAATAGCCGAAAGGTGTTGGAATGGAAGTATGGATATTCTACTTTTGAAGCAGATATAACAGATTTTTTGGAAAATGGTAATAATGAGATCATGGTTGGAGTGCATGTGAAGCATCCAAACAGCAGATGGTATGCAGGTGCAGGCATTTATCGAAATGTATGGCTTAAGACGGTTCATACGGAACATTTGGTTTCTGATGGAATATATGTTAGTACGGAAGAACAAAAGGATGGTTATCAGGTATTAGTTTATGTAGAGACATCCCAGGCAGCAGGGACAGAGGTGCAATGTAATTTGGAAGGAATAGAAAAAAAACTGCCGATTAGAAGAGATGGAGATAGAGCAGAATTTTCTTTTTTTCTTAAAAATCCTAAACTATGGGAACCGGAAACGCCAAATCTCTATATGATAACAGTTCGGCTATATAAAAAAGGGAAGCTGTTAGAAGAGGAGCATGTAAATTTTGGATGCAGAACAATTGAAACGGATCCACAACAGGGATTTCTTTTAAATCACAAGAAAAGAAAGTTAAAGGGAGTCTGTCTTCACCATAATCTCGGTGCGCTTGGCTCAGCAGTAAAAAAAGATGCAATAAAGCGTCAGCTTACGTTAATGAAGGAAATGGGGGCGGATGCAATCCGTACCGCACATAATATGCCGGCGGTGGAATTGATGGAACTGGCAGATGAAATGGGCTTTTTAATCGTTTCCGAGGCATTCGATTGTTGGGAAAGACCTAAAAATCCATATGATTATGCAAGATTTTTTACAGATTGGTGGAAAAGAGATATTGCAAGCTGGGTAAGAAGGGACAGAAATCATCCATCACTTATTTTCTGGAGTATTGGAAATGAAATATACGATATGCATGCGGATGAGCGTGGACAAACATTTACCAGACTTTTGATGGAAGAGGTATATCGTCATGATTTTAAAAGAAATGGAAGGGTTACCTTTGGTTCCAATTTTATGCCATGGGAGAAGGCACAGAAATGTGCCGATATTGTTAAAATTGCAGGCTATAATTATTCTGAAAAATATTATGAAGAACATCACAGAGAGCATCCGGACTGGGTTATATATGGTAGTGAGACAGCTTCGACCGTGCAGAGCAGAGGTGTATATCATTTTCCATTAAAGCAGTCTGTTCTTGCGGATGTGGATGAACAATGTTCGGCACTTGGAAACAGTACGACCAGCTGGGGGGCAAAAAGTGCGGAGGCTTGTATCATTGCAGAGCGGGAGCATCCATATTCTATGGGACAATTTTTGTGGAGTGGGATAGATTATATCGGAGAGCCGACACCGTATCATACAAAAAATTCTTATCTGGGTCAGGTAGATACAGCAGGTTTTCCAAAAGATTCTTATTATATTTATCAGGCAGAATGGGTAAGTTTTCAAAGGAAACCAGTACTTCATCTATTCCCGTATTGGGATTTTAATAAGGACCAGACAATTGATGTACGCATCTGCTCTAATGCGTCTGATGTGGAATTGTTTGTCAATGGCGTTTCAAAAGGACGAAAACAAATCGATCATTTACAGGGAAGAAAGCTTACGGCAGATTATCAGGTTCCTTATGAAGAAGGAGAAATTGCTGCAGTGGCTTACGATGAGACAGGAAAAGAAGTATTGCGTGAATGCAGACATTCTTTTGGAGATTCAGCTGAAATTATAGTCAGATGTGTAAAAGCAGATGGGACAGAGTATCAGTATTATAAAGTGAAACCTGTTGTAGAAGAAAATAGAAGAAACAAAAGCTTATATTTTGCAACAGCTAAATATATGGAAATATGGACAAATAGGAAAGAATTGCTTTTTTTGGAAATCGGTATGACAGATCAGGAAGGAAATCCGGTAGAAAATGCAAATAATCGTATTAAAGTAAAGGTGACAGGGGAAGGCAGATTGATTGGTCTGGATAATGGAGACAGTACAGATTATGATTCTTATAAGGGAAGCAGCCGGAAATTATTCAGTGGGAAGCTTCTGGCAATGATTGAGACTTCGGGGAGAGAAGGCATTGTACAGATAGAATTGTCAGAAATCAGTCAGAGCGAAGGAGTGTTACAGAAAGAAAATAATGCTGTTTCAGTTGAAGAAGAAAGAATGAGTAGGGAAGAGAATAGTCCCTGGGTTCGAAAGATTGAGTTGATCTGCGAGGAAGAAAAGAATTTCTCAGAAGAACACAGGCAGGCAATAGTCGGGGTAAAAGTTTTACCAAAAGAAGCTGCAAACCGTAAAATTATGTGCGAAATTACAACCAATGCAGGAATTCCGTCAGACTTGGCAGAAATGACCGAAATTCCGTCAAACGAACTATCAGAAAACGAAAGAAATGATGGAATTGTAAAGAAAATCTGTATTCGTGCCAGAGGAGATGGAGAATTCAGACTCCGGGCCTGTGCCTCAAATGGACAGCAACAGGTAAAGGTTATTTCATCTTATGATTTTGTGGCAGAAGGTCTTGGAAAAATGTACTTTGATCCATATAAACTGGTGGCTGGAGGACTGTATAATGATTCGGTTGGAGATGTTGGAAATGGGAATGAACATGGGGTCTCAACTGCAAGGGACGGAAAAACAATTGTGGGATTTCGGGGAATAGATTTTGGAAAAATTGGTTCAGATTCTATCACACTTCCGATTTTTGAATTAGGCGGCGTAGAAACTCCTATTGGGATCTGGGACGGAAAACCCGGAGAAAAGGAAAGCAGGCTTTTGATCACAGCTGTTTATCAAAAGGCTTCTATCTGGAATACTTATCAGGAGGAAACATATCTTTTGCCGGAGAGATTAAAAGGAATTCATGATCTGTATTTTGAACTGCATCAGAAAATACATTTGAAGGGATTCGTATTTCGAAAATATCCAAAAGCATTTGAATGCCTATATGCAAATGAGAGCGAAGCAATTTATGGAGATCAGATGAGAGTAACAGAGAAAGGTGTTATGGATATAGGAAACAACGTAACACTGGAGTTTTCAGATATGGATTTTGGAAGTGACGGAACAGATAAAATATGTATTTGTGGAAGAACTCAAAACGAGAAAAATACAATTCATATACGTTTCTTTGATGGAGAAAAAGAAAATCGTCAGATCATTGAGTTCCCACAGGAAGATGAATTTACTATGCAGGAATTTAAAATAGAATCGGTATTTGGCCTGCAACAGGTGTCTTTTATTTTTATGCCGGGAAGTCAGTTTGATTTTTATTCATTTCAATTTTTAAAGAAAGAAGGAGAAGAAGGATGAGTGTAAAATTTCATTTGCCGGGATTACGAAATAATTTTCCGCTAAATATGCTACTTGTTGATCTGATGGAAAAATCTCCGGAAATGTTCCGGGAGGGAATAAAAATTGCATCTATGTTTGGAGAATTTCCAACCTCCAGATGGAATGGAGGAAGATTTAATCAGGGAGATCAATGTAATGCAAAATATATTCGTGGCGTAATTGCTGCAATTAATGGCAAGGGAATTCCAATTCGCTATACATATACGAATCCCCTTTTGACAGAGGCAGATCTGTCAGATGAATACTGCAATTTCTGTATGCAGGCAGCAGATAATGGCATGAATGAGGTGATTGTAGTTTCTGATATTTTGGAAGAATATATCAGAAAAACATATCCGGGTTTTAAAATTATCAGTTCTACGTGTAAAGAAATTAAGAATATGAATGTTTTAAATGCAGAGCTTGCAAAGGATTATAAACTGGTAGTTCTGGATTACAATCTTAATAATCAATTTGAAAAACTGGAACAGATTAAGGATAAGGATCGCTGTGAGCTGCTGGTAAATTGTTGCTGTAGACCGGAGTGCCCACGTAGAGGTGAACATTATCGTTTTATGGCAAAACAGGAGCAGATTGCATTAAAAAACAGAAAAATGCCATTGGATAAACAGATACCGATTCCGAGATGGTATTGTGAATATGGAGAAAAGACATCCCTGTATACCCTGAAAAATTATAGAACCCATATTTCTCCGGAGGCAATCTGGGATGTGTATGTTCCGATGGGCTTTTCGAATTTTAAATTGGAAGGAAGAACAGCAAATATTTTCCTGTTAATTGATACCTATGCATATTATTTTGCAAAACCGGAATATCGGGACGAGGTACGTTTTCTTTTGACAACCAATTTAGAAGCAAATAAAGTAATTGTAGTAAATAGCGCCTGCTCATTAACTAAAAA
>ENA-OPSR01000859-OPSR01000859.1-human-gut-metagenome-genome-assembly--contig:-NODE-859-length-10353-cov-2.523888_pt1 | contig 10353 bp, 8 predicted proteins | sample MGYA00241459_ERZ501910 | MGnify/ENA primary metagenome ERZ501910 (study PRJEB25962, sample SAMEA2042504) | human gut metagenome | biome: human gut; feature: human-associated habitat; material: faeces...
CACTACGTTCGGGACGTAGGGGTCGGGCGTTCGAGTCGCCTCATCCCGACCTTATAAAACGAAGCAGCTCTCATGAGTTGCTTCGTTTTTTATTCCCCGCCCTCAAGACGAGAGGAATTTGGGATCACGCGACAAAACAGAAATCTTGGTTCAAACAATGGATTAGGCTTTGGGTGACTTGACCAACTATTTCTCGGAATCCCTGACAAGCCCCCCTCCCCATCTATTCTCTAACGAGTCGTAGCTCCTGCTTCAAGGCTGAAAGACTCAAGCATCTTCTTCCAAGGCCTTGCCTTTGCCTTGTTAGCCTTTTCCGCCGCTTCCTCCTGGGCCAAACGTTTCTCCAAGGCTGCCATGAATCGATGATATTCCACCGGGGTGATATCCACCTTGCCATAGCACCTCACCTCGGGATGACGCTCCTTGTAGGCCGTCCGCACCATCTCGTGGGTAACGATGTTAGAAAGCGGAATGTGATACTGACGGATTATGGGCAGTAGATACTCGATGCCGCTCTCCACCTGCTCTTCCGTCAATGGTGCCCGCAAAGTATTACCTTGAAACTCGACACCGACAGTGAAGTAATTGCACGACTCTCGCCCATGGAGACAAGACAGACCGGCATGGAAGGTGACGGCGGTAGGGGGGCAGAGAATATAGCGCGTGCCGTCGGTGTCTATGACGCAATGCGCGCCGACCCCTCGTCGCTTGTCTGTCAGCGTTATCAAAGACCGCAGCACGGTAGGTACGGCGGTATGGTGCAGGACAATGCCCTGAAGTTCATTGATGGTGTCGGCCGCTATATTAGGTGTGGGCCAACTCACCTCGGCATACTTGTCCTCCTCGCGCTGCGCTTGGGCCGCAAGCGAGAAGAGGAGAAGGAATAATACAAAAAAACGATTCATTATCTATATATAATTGGGGTGGCAATACATGGAAAACCGGATGGAAATCCTCGTTGTCATTCCATCCGGGCATTAACCACAAAACGCTTTCTATGGGGCAGAAAGCCAAACACCTATGAAAAAAGTTATCTTCTAACAGGGGACTTATCCCTTCCAAAGCCCGTGGAGGTTGCAATACTCGCGCGCCTCCACCTCCGTGGCGTCGGTCTTAAACTCAGCCACGGGCTTATCCTGCGGGGTAAGGTTGTGACGAAGCACTCCCGTCGGGGTCACGAGCTCTATCCACTGGATATAGTGAGCATCCGTCATGGGGTGCTCCACAGAGCCCACCGTGACACGATAGCCACCTTCGATCTTCTCTACCACAGGCACATGCTTCTCCTTCGCACCGTCGGTCGTATTCTCTCGCAACAGCTTCATCGGCTCGCCACAGCACATGGGCGTACCCTCGGCATCCTGTAAGACCTCGACCATCAGCCCGCTTTTCTCACATTTATAAATCTCATTTTTCTTTGCCATAATGCCTTTGCTTTAAATGTTCATAAGGAATCAAGATTCCATGCTGCAAATATAGCTTTTCTTTTTGAATCTCACAAGTGATTTATACGCAAATAAACCTTTTTTATTACCATTTAGCCTATCATCTGCCCTCAAAAGAGGAAATCGCTGCCATCTCAGAATCGCATTGAGTCTCACCCTCACACGACACAAGCCGTGTAACATACCTGTTATTTTGTCAAAATCCAAACAAATCTCGATTAACCATTCTTAGCACTGCTTTTTTCGCTTTTCTCATAATAAGTCTATACCTTTGCATTCACTTTCCAAAATGGGGAGTAGTTCTTTTACTTTTTGAATAAGTATCAAGAGACAGCTTAGATGCTGAACCAACCGAGCAGACATAGCCACGGTGGTAAAAACGATACGAGTTTAAGGATTCAGTAATAATCATTAAATTAAAAAGTTATGTCACAAGTAACAAAAACTTTTACGGAACATCCACAAAACAGCATGATCCTAATGAATGGTGCTGTACTTGAGTGCTTTCCAAAAGAATCAAATCAAGGCAACTTTGTACCTGATCAAATGAAATTGGACACAACAGGTGTGTATCTGAGTATAGGCAATAAGCCATGTAAGCCACAACCAAGTACCATTGAAGAAAAGGAACGACAGAAGAAACTCTTCACGGACAACGCTTTTTATTTGTTGGCACATCAAGAGCGTATCATGCGTGACAGTAGGATGTTTCTTGCTCCTGTTGCCGTGCAAAATGGACTTGCTTATATAGGTACGTCCGGCTTTAATGCCCCCACATTGGGCATATACTTGGAATGGTGGAATGAATGTCCTATTGCTTTGCGAACAGGCGAGGATGGCCATCGAAGCCTCGTCTTTCATCTTGCGGGCAGTCCGTTGAGTGGAGCAAACCGCTGTGCTGAGGTCTATGAGGACGGCAGGGTTGAGCATACGCAAATGTCTCCATTCATAAACTATTGGCGACCATTCACAGCTATCAACACGCGTTATGACGAGGCAAAGCACATTTATCAAGCTTATACGCTTGAGCAAGTGCTTGAGATCTTGCACGCTGAGGATAGTAAAGGTTGGAACTATTCTGTCGAAATCAAGGTACGCTTTATGCAGTCTGAGATAAACAAATTGAAAAAGAGAGTAGAGAGACTTACCAAAGAATCCGACAAATGGCACTCTATGTATGTTGATACTTTTATGAAGTACAAGGAAGCAGAGGTTTGTGAGGCTTTTTCTACTTTTCAATCCCTTAGAGAGGAGTGTGAGACTCAAATCAACTCTATCAAGGTTCGTAAACGGACATTGAGGGCTGAACTGAAAAGCGGCTGCATGGATAACCTCACTTATCAACGAAAACTAACGCCGTTGAATAAGCAAATAAAAGATCTAGAGTTTAAGGCTTACAAGAAAAAACATGAGCTCATCAATTAATATCTTGCAGAAGACATAAGTTACAACGAGATGGAAAGATATATGAATAAAAAGAATGAAATTTAAATATTAAGCAATGATTGAAAAAGTGAATCCGTGCCATCCGGACAAGGTGGCAGACCGTATCGCAGGGGCTATTGTGGACCTTGCCTACTCCAAGGTGGAGAACCCGAAGATTGCCGTCGAGGTATTGCTCGGCCATGGCGTAGCAAACATCATCATCGAGAGCAGTGTGGACATCTCGCAGACTGAGACAGAGTCCATCGTCAGCCGCATCACCAAGCGCGAGGACCTGAAGGTCTCGCTTGTCATGGTGGCACAAGACCCTATCCTCGCCCACAACCAAGACTCCGAAGTCCGTTGCGGTGACAATGGCATTTTCAAGGGCGTGCCACTGACTGACGAGGAGAGGCTGCTCAGCAAGATAGCCCACGACATTTACGAGCGCTACCCTTCCGACGGCAAGTACGTCTTGGGCAATGGCAAACTGATCATCTGCCAAAGCAATGCAAAGACAGAGGATTTGAAAACGCTCTACCCTGCCGCCATCATCAACCCTTTGGGAGACTGGAGCGGTGGCACTGACGTGGACGCTGGTGCGACCAACCGCAAACTGGGTTCGGACATGGCACAATCAGTCTCAGGCGGTGGCGTGCAAGGCAAGGACCTATCAAAGGCCGATGTCTCGGTGAACATTTACGCCTTCTTGAAAGCCCAGCAGACAAAACAGAACGTAGAACTATTTTGTGCTATCGGCGACACAGAGATTGACGGAAGACCATACGCCGAGATTGTAGAGATAGCACGTCAATACATCAAGCAAGTCGGCGGCTTCGAGAAGTTTGCCGAATGGGGATTGTTCTAACAAGCAGCACAAGCACAGCCCTGCCAATCGAATCCATATTCCGATGATGGACCATAAGAATTCGTAGCAAAGGGTGCTGCCTGCAATCGCAGTGCAGCACCCACGTTATATTTGATGGGTAGAATGCCATCCGTCTATCAAGGCTGAGACTAACAAGCATTTGCATCATTACAATTGAAATTTATAGTGACAGAACAATTCGTTTTACGAGCGACATAATCCGAACAAGCTTTGTTGTCCAACTTACTACAGTGGACTACCAAAGGTCGGGCAAACATTTTTTTTAGCGATGCACAAAAAAAAAGACTTTCTTGGGTTTTGGCATTCGAGAAATATGTATTACCTTTGTTGCGGAAGGATGCTAAGCCGAGTGCAAGGCGAATTCCAAATTTTTGTGGGTTAAAATAATAGCGTTTGCTGTTTATTCGAAAACGTTCAGGAAACTTGGCGGTGGAAAGAATGTGTACAGAATAAACAAGTGGACGCCTGCGATATGCGTGGGCGTTCAGCTTGTCTGTATGCATGGGTTTCCGCCAAGTACCTCTGAACGTGGATGAGTTGAATTGTCCACGTTTTGCGTTTGGGTATTTGGCGGAATCTTCGTTTAGAAGAATAACATGCTTTCGCATTAAAACGTATAATGCTTTAATGCTATGGCAAAATCTCTGATTGAAGAGCTTCCTCGCATTGCAAGCGAAGGTAGGCAAGAGGCTCAGCGCATCATCGAGCGATTGAGCAGTGGCACACGCATTGGGTTGCAAACCAATGAGCTGGTGTTGCCTCGCAAGGATGTCTCCGGATTCTTCCGTGGACAAGTTCCCAATATCCCTAATGCATTCAATGCCGCCCTGGATGGGGGGAGTTGGATGAACCGTCTGGTGTATGGTGATAATCTCCTGACCATGCAGGCGCTGCTTGCCGGAGGCCCTCAGACGGGCTTGCCTTCATTAAGAGGCAAAGTGGATTTGATATACATTGACCCGCCGTTCGATTCTAAGGCGGATTATAGAACTCCGATTACTTTACCAAATGTAAGCTTTTCTCAAAGACCAACTGTAATTGAGCAGTTTGCTTATGCGGATACTTGGGAAGAGGGAACGATTTCTTATCTGAAAATGATTTATCCAAGATTGGTTTTGATGAAAGAACTCCTTTCTGAACATGGAAGTATATATGTTCATCTAGATTGGCATGTTGGGCATTATGCAAAAATATTATTAGATGAAATTTTTGGAAAAGAAAATTTTAGAAATGAAATTGTATGGCAGTATTCTGGTTGGAATAAAAAACTAAAATCTTCGTTTGAGAAAAGGCATGATACTATTTTCTTTTATTCATTCGGAAAAGATAGTTTTAAATTTAATTCCTTTTTTGAACAATGGAAATCAGAAGAAGACTACATCAAGCGTAGAAAGCAAAAAGCTTATACCGATGATGATGGCAGAAGATATGTTTTATCAGATGCAGGTAATGGTAAGAGAGTAAAACGATATTTAGATGAAGCAATGAAAGAAGGTGTTGTTGTCGATGATGTTTGGAATTTAGATAAATTGAATAATTCAGCTAAAGAAAACGTAGGCTACGCCACCCAAAAACCCGAAGCCCTCCTCGAACGTATCATCAAGGCATCTTCCAACGAAGGCGACCTCGTCTGTGATTTCTTTGGTGGCAGCGGCACCACAGCAGCTGTAGCCGAAAGACTTGGCCGTCGCTGGATTACCTGCGACATCGGCAAGCCGGCATCCCTCGTCATGCGCAAGCGTTTCATCGACCAGGAAGTAAATCCGTTCCTCTATCAGAGCATCGGCGACTATCAGAAAGAGGCTTTCCATAACAACAAGAAGCTTCGCAGAGTGGGCGATCTCTCTCAGGTAGTCTTAGGCATCTTCGGTGCCTTGCCATTCTCCCCAGAGCAGGTGAGCGACAGAAACTTTGGTTACGTTAAGGGAACCCGAAACCTGGTGATGGTGGATAGCCCTAACCGCCTGACCCCAGCCGCTACCGTTCGCCGTGCCGTAGAAGCCAAGGCTTCTCTGCTTGGCGGCGACTGGGATAAAGTCATCGTGCTCGGCTGGAACTTCGCCTTCGACATCTCGCAAGCCATCGAGAAATATAAAAACAGCAATGTAGAGGTGCTGGTGATTCCGCCTGATTTGCTCGACAAGCTATCAAAGAAAGGCTTCAAGAAGCTCATCGCCGACAAAACCGTCCGCTTCTCTTCTTTGCAGTATCTGGTGGTGAACCCAGTGGAGGTAACCGTGAACGGCAATGGCGAGGATGAACTCGACATCAGTCTCAACAACTATGTGCTGCTTTCGCCAGATAATATCCCGTTGGATGATAAGGACAAGGAGAAGCTGCAGCAGGTGATGGAGCAGGACCCTCTCTCGCTGATAGAATATTGGAGCATCGACCCTGATTATGACGGCGATACCTTCCGCAGCACCTGGCAGGATTATCGTGAGAACGTGGATAACGACAGCGACCCGCTGCACTGCGTATATTCCACCCGAATTGCCATGCCGCATAAGGACGAGCGAAAAGTCTGCGTCAAGGCGGTGGATGTGTTCGGATTCGAGAGTCAGGTTATCCTGGATGTGAAGTGTTAGTGTTAAGAACGAATAGGAGATTACGACTATGGCTATCAATTCAAGTAATATATCTTTGGAATTGGCGCATCGACTCACCGATGTGGTCAATGCAGCCTGGAAGAGTGGGGAGATGCTGGAGAAGGTGACTCCAACCACCGCTTCGCTCTTGAACTATTGGTTTGGAGAGGGTTTCTGCAACGAGCGTGCGAGAAACTTCCACGAGGGGCAGCGTCAGGCTATCCTCAACATCATCTATCTGCACGAAGTGATGGGAGAAAACTGCGTGATAGATGCCTATCAGGGCATCATTCCGGAACTGATGGATAGGGCCGACCTGGCTCAGCTTGCCAAGCCTAAATATCAGATGCCTAAGTATGCAGTGAAGATGGCAACGGGCACGGGAAAGACGTGGGTGATGCATGCCCTGATAATCTGGCAGATGCTGAATGCCCGACACGAGGATGTGGAGAGCGGACGATTTACGCAGAAGTTCCTGATTGTGGCTCCGGGTCTGATTGTTTACGACCGTCTGCTGGATGCCTTCTGCGGCAGAAAGAAGCGCGATGAGGAATATCGTGACCCTCAGACCAACGACTACTACATGAACCAGGAGGTGTTCATCCCCGAGCGTTATCGTGACGAGGTGTTTTCGTTCATCCAGAACAATGTGGTGACCAAGGAAGATGGTATCGGCAGGAAGACCACCGGCGAAGGACTGATTGCCCTGACCAACTGGCATCTGTTTGAAAATCAGATGGAAGAGAAAGAGCAGGATGAGGATATGGATGATTCCAGCACGGTGACACCAGCAGAAATCATCAGCGACCTGTTGCCTATCCGACCGGGCAAATCGGCGGGCAACGACCTCGGCATGCTCGACCGCCGTGCCTTGAGCGGCACCGAACTGGAATATCTGGCGGGTTTAAAGGATTTGATGGTAATCAATGATGAGGCTCATCATATCCACGAAATCAAGCGTAATGGCGAAACCGAGGAGGTGGAATGGCAAAGAGGCCTGAATGCCATCAGCGCCACCAAGGGTACCCGATTCATACAGATGGACTTCTCTGCTACTCCTTTTGATACGAAGGGTGCGGGAGAGAAGCAGGTGAAACTCTTCTTCCCGCATATCATCGTTGACTTCGACTTGCCTATGGCGATGAAGCAGGGGCTGGGGAAGCTGTTGCTGCTCGACCGCCGCCAGGAACTCACCGAACTGGAGAACCTGGATTACAATGCTGAGCGTGATGAGCAGGGAAAGGTAGTGGGGCTGAGCGAAGGTCAGCGCATGATGCTCCGTGCCGGATTGACCAAGCTGAACAAGCTGGAAGAAGAATTCCTGAAGAATGATGCGTCTAAGAACCCGAAGATGCTCATCGTCTGCCAGGACACCACGGTATCTCCTTTTGTAGAAGAGTTTCTGAAGTCGGAAGGTCTGGAAGAAGAAGACATCGTTACCATCGACAGCAACAAGCAGGGCGAGGTGAAGGATGAGGAATGGCAGGAAATCAAGAAGAAGCTTTTCGATATAGATAGGTATAAGAGTCCGAAGGTGGTCATCTCCGTGCTGATGCTCCGTGAGGGCTTCGATGTCAACAATATCTGCGTGCTCGTTCCGCTGCGTTCTTCGCAGGCACCAATCCTGCTGGAGCAGTTAGTGGGTAGAGGTTTGCGACTGATGTGGCGAGAGTCTGATTACATCGACATCAAGCGTGAAGACCGCCTGAGGGTGTTGAAGAATCATCAGCCTCCCCGCACCTATATCGATACCTTGTCTATCGTGGAGCATCCGGCTTTCATCAAGTTCTATGATGATTTGCAGGATCAGGGCTTGGTGGCTGTGGATGAAGGCGACGTGGGTGCCGGAGGAGCCACAGGCGATATTCTTACCATGGGTCTTCGTGAGGATTACGAAAAGTATGATTTCCAATGGCCGGTCATCCTGCATGATTCCATCGATGAATTTGAGGATGCAGAGATAGATCTGGATGATTTAGAGCCGTTTACGATGTATCCACTGCTTTTGCTCCGCAAGTTCCTGGCAAAAGAGGGCGAGACCTTCGTATCGCAGGAATCTCTGACCAAGACTACCTTTGGCAAGTATAAGGTGACGGCCAATCTCTTCAATGCCAGCGGATATAATGAGTATCTGCAGAAGTTGCTGAGGGTAGTAACCCTGCGCTTTGAGAACTGCCGCCGCCAGGGGTTCCCGACCATTCAGATTAATTGTGCCCAAACGGTGCAGGTGATGGACTGGTATATCCGGGAGAAACTTTTCTCCGCGCCTTTCAATCCGTTCCAGGGCAACGACTGGAAGATATTGCTGGCTAAGGATGGCATCGTGACGAAGCATATCGTGGAGCAGTTTGCCGTGGCCATCTATAAGATGCAGAATCGCCTGACAACAATCAATGCCGAGGTGAGCCATACGGATTTTTCTTCGCTCAGAGCCATCAAGATGAGAGAGTCTTACTCGATGGAGGTACAGAAGTGTATCTATCCCCGACTGGGTTATCCTTCTCATGGCGGAGGATTGGAAAAGGCATTCATCGAGTTTCTGGATAGGGATGCCGAGGTGGAAAGATTCCTTAAGATTAATGAGAATGGTCATTCTTTCGCCATCATCTTCTATGTGAGGAAGGATGGCTTGATGGCAACGTATCATCCTGACTTCATCGTGGCTACGGCTGATAAGGTTTATCTGATTGAGACCAAGGGCGACGACAAGGTGGATGATGTGAACGTTCGCCAGAAGCAGACGGCTACCGTGGAATGGATAAAGAAAATCAATGCCTTGGAGCCTGGGGATAGGATGAATCGCACCTGGGAGTATGTGTTGGTAGGCGAGAGCGTGTTCTACTCGTTGAGTGGAAGTGGTGCTACGATTACTGATGTCTGCAACCAGTGCAGAGTGACCTACTCAAGGGCTACAGGAAATCTGTTTGAATGAGTAGTGCATTTTTCACCCCTTTCTTGAAATTAAGTTCAAAGAGCTATGAACCTAAGTCCGTAGGCCGATGAAGTTCAGTTCATCGGCCTACGAAGCCAACATTCTTTCTGGCCTTTCAACAATTACATCCGACGAATGATAGACAATCATGACAACACTCCTTTCTCCTTCATATAACCAATAAGATCATCGGCAATACAATCGCTGCTAAAAGTATGCAACGGCTCATAGCCCTCAACTATATATCCGTCCAGAACTCCTGACTTCTTAAGTCGGTCATACACATCAGATTGATTCATGCCAAGTCGAGATGCAAGCAGGCCGATGCAGCAAACTGCGAAATCCAGTTGCTTAAAGTTCACATTCACTCCTTTCATTATATGAGTCAAACGCCACACCGACAACGTTTCAACCTTCAAATTACAAGAAAAGCGGCTGATACTCGAAAGTATCAACCGCTTCCTTGGTACCCAGACCCGGTACAAGCCATAGAAATAATAGGAAAACAAAAGAATTTATTTTCCTTATTATCAGTTATTTGCATATTTCCTATTTTCTCCATTTTTGCCCTATTTTGCCCATTTTCTGTTATTCAGTACACTTTTAGTACACTTTGAAATCTCATTTTCTTTTGTACCTTTGCAATATCGGAAAACAAAAGAAAATCAACTATTTAGTGTAATTACCCGGTTACGGTACCTAAATCGGGATAAAACCTCTAAACAATGGCAAAGTTAGAAAATAAAACGAAAGAGAACCCCAAGTTGGAGCAAAATAAGCTCTCGGACGGTAGAATAAGCCTTTACTTAGAGTATTATTTAGGTAGAGAGGAAAAGCCCGTATTGGATGAAAACGGTAATCAGGTGTATTACGATAGTGGGAAAATGCAAGGCAAGCCCAAGTTTGCAGTAAAGCATAACAGGCGAAAAGAAAACCTTAGCCTGTATCTGATAGACAAACCCCGTACTCCTGCGGAACGGCAACAGAACAAGGAAACTTTGGAACTCGCCATGCGCATACGTGCAGAGCGTGAACAGGAGTTTAAAGAAAGCATGTTGGGTTACCGCTTAAAGAAAG
>ENA-OPSR01000861-OPSR01000861.1-human-gut-metagenome-genome-assembly--contig:-NODE-861-length-10320-cov-2.470141_pt1 | contig 10320 bp, 7 predicted proteins | sample MGYA00241459_ERZ501910 | MGnify/ENA primary metagenome ERZ501910 (study PRJEB25962, sample SAMEA2042504) | human gut metagenome | biome: human gut; feature: human-associated habitat; material: faeces...
GGAACATCCTTTGAGGTAATCGCTGATTACACCGACGGTCTGATGCAGATGGATGCAGACGGACAGGCAGTTCCGGCAATCGCAGAAAGCTATGATTTATCAGACGATGGTTTAACTTATACATTCCATCTTCGTACCGATGCAAAATGGAGCAACGGCACACCGGTTACCGCAGCAGATTTCGTATTCGGATGGCAGAGAGCTGTTGATCCAGATGTCGCATCAGAGTATGCATATATGTTAAGCGATATCGGTCAGATTAAAAATGCAGCAGAGATCATCGCAGGTGAGAAAGACAAGAGTGAACTTGGTGTGACAGCAGTAGACGACAATACACTTCAGGTTGAACTGAATGTACCAGTCAGCTATTTCACTTCTCTGATGTATTTCCCGACTTTCTATCCGGTAAATGAGGAGTTCTTTACTTCCTGTGGAGATACATTTGCAACAAGTCCTGAGACAGTATTATCAAACGGTGCATTTGTGCTGGATTCTTATCAGCCGGCAGCAACTGCATTCCATTTAACAAAAAATGCAGACTACTATGATACCGACAGAGTAAAACTTTCCGGATTAAGTTATCAGGTAATCCAGGATTCACAGCAGGCATTAATGAGCTACCAGACAGGAGCGCTTGATACAACATTAGTAAACGGTGAGCAGGTTGATCAGGTAAAAGATGATCCTGAATTCACAACCGTTGGTGCCGGTTACTTATGGTATGTCAGCCCGAATATGAATTCTGTTCCTGAACTCGCAAACTTAAATATCCGTCTTGCAATGACAATGGCAATCGACCGTGATTCCATCACAGCAGATGTATTAAAAGATGGTTCTGCTTCTACATACACAGCAGTTCCAATGCAGTTCGCAGCAGGTCCGGACGGATCTGACTTCTCCGAAGATCAGACAAAATTCTCTGATGTATGTGCTTATGATACTGCAAAAGCAGCAGATTACTGGGCAAAAGGTTTAGAGGAACTTGGTGAATCTGAGATCACTTTAGACATGGTAGTAGATGCAGATGACGCACCTCAGAAAGTAGCGCAGGTATTAAAAGAGCAGTGGGAGACAGCTCTTCCGGGACTGACCGTAAACCTGGTTGTTGAGCCGAAGAAACAGCGTGTGGAAGACATGCAGAACGGTAACTTCCAGTTAGGTTTAACACGTTGGGGACCGGACTACGCAGATCCAATGACATATCTTGGAATGTGGGTAACAGATAACTCTAACAACTACGGTCTGTGGAGCAACGCAGATTACGATGCAATCATTGATGAGTGTACAACCGGTGATCTTTGCACAGATGCAGAGGGACGCTGGGCAAGACTTTACGATGCTGAGAAGATCGTTATGGATGAGGCAGTTATTTATCCGCTTTACACACAGTGCAACGCAGAGATGCTTTCTTCTAAAGTAACAGGCGTTGAGTATCATCCGGTAGCTATCAACCGTGTATACAAAGATGCTGTAAAGACTGAATAAAGAAATTTAGACAGTAGAAATCCTGTTTTACAGGAAAATGAATATAGCCGCACTAAAGTGCAAAACTTTGGTGCGGCAATTTCATCATATTGTTGACGCTATAGGAAATGAGGCAGGAATTTCCTATGTCGTGAACGGAAAAACAAGGAGGATTAGAACGTGAAAAAATATGCACTTAAGAGAATCGTAACGTCTCTGTTTACGCTGCTTGCAATTTTACTCGTTCTGTTTATTTTGATGCAGCTGATGCCGGGTTCTCCATTCAACGATGAGAAGTTAAATGCAGACCAGAGAGCAGCACTGTATACGAAATATGGACTGGATCAGCCATTGCCGGTACAATTTGTGAAATATGTAGGCAATATGTTAAAAGGAGACCTTGGCGTAAGCTACAATATCTCAAAGAATACACCAATCTCCCAGTTGATAAAGACGAGACTTCCGATCTCCATCAGTATTGGAGGATATGCGGTGTTGATCGGTGCCGTGGTCGGGCTTCTGCTCGGGCTTCTTGCGGCGTTAAAGCATGATACGATATGGGATTCGTTAGCGACGATCATTTCGGTTATCGGTGTGTCGGTGCCATCGTATGTGTTTGCGCTGGCACTCAGCTATAACTTCGGATTTAAATTAGGATGGTTCCCGATGCTGTTTTCGGAGAGCGATATTTTCGGATCAAGCGTGCTGCCCAGTATCTCACTTTCGATGTTTACGATGGCGTCGATCGCCCGTTTTACGCGAAGTGAAATGCTTGAAGTACTCGGCAGCGATTATATGCTGCTTGCGGAGAGTAAAGGAATTTCGGGTTCAGCGCTGATTTTTAAACATGCGCTGCGAAATGCACTGATCCCGATCATCACCGTGCTTGCACCACTGATCGTCGATCTGATGACCGGTTCTCTGGTTGTTGAAAAAATATTTGCAATACCGGGTGTCGGAAGTCTTCTGGTAAATGCCATTCAGTCGAACGACTACAACGTGGTTATCGCATTAAGCTTTATTTATTCTGCAATGTACATTGCCATCATGCTTGTGGTAGATATCCTTTACGGAATCATTGACCCGAGAATTCGTCTGGCAAAGAAAGGAGACTGATATGGTGTCACAGGAAAATACCATGAATATGGGAACTGATGCTGCCGGCTACATACCGGTCGAGGCAGATTTTAAATTTAAACATACGGATGGCGAACTTGCGTTAGATGACAACTTTGCTGCACAGAGTTTCTGGAAAGACGTATTGATCCGCTATTTCAAAAAAATCAGTGCAGTGATCGGTCTGATCCTGATCATTATCATTACGGTATTTGCAATTATTGGCCCAGGGATGAATGATTTCAGTTACTCCGAACAGTCACTGACACAGAAGAACTTTGCACCGAGGGTAAAAGGTCTTGAAAAACTTGGTATCTTCGATGGTAGTGAAGGCATGAAAACAACGACCGGAACCAAAAAGATCAATTACTATGAAGAAAAAGGTCTGGATGATCTTTACTACTGGTTCGGAAGTGATAACTTCGGACGTGATATCTGGACACGTACCTGGTCCGGTGCACGCGTTTCCCTGATTATCGCCGTAGCAGCCGCTATCATCGATATGGTGATCGGTATGAGCTATGGACTGATCTCCGGATATTTTGGCGGGAAAGTCGATATGTTCATGCAGCGGTTTCTGGAGGTCGCGAACGGTATTCCGCGTCTTGTAATCGTAACACTTTTGTTACTGGTACTGCAGCCGGGTATGCTTACCATTATTTTTGCATTGATGTTGACGGAGTGGGTCGGCATGAGCCGTATCGCAAGAGCTGAGATGCTGAAATTAAAAGAGCAGGAATTTGTACTTGCATCACGGACACTTGGAGCAGGAAATTTCTTTATTATCTTTAAAGAAGTTCTGCCAAATATCATTGGACCGATCATTACACAGGTAATGTTCTCCATCCCGACGGCGATCTTTACCGAGGCGTTCTTAAGTTTCGTAGGTCTTGGTATTCCGGTGCCGCAGTGTTCACTTGGTTCACTGATCTCCGAAGGATTTAACAGTTTTACCACACATCCGTACCAGATCATTCCGCCGATCGTTGTAATGGCTCTTTTGATGTTAAGCTTTAACCTTGTAGCAGATGGTTTACGTGAAGCATTAGATCCGAAGCTGAAAGAAATGTAAGAAAGGGGATTCGTATATGTCAGAGACAAAAGAACAGATTTTAAAAATACGGGACCTGGATATTACGTTTCAGACGACTGCAGGAAGCGTGCACGCCATCCGTGGAGTCAATATTGACCTGATGAAGGGCGAGACAGTTGCGATCGTTGGTGAGTCCGGCTCCGGTAAATCCGTAACAATGAAAGCTGCCATGGGTATTTTGGCATCCAATGCGAAAGTAACGGGCGGTACTATAGAATTTTCCTATCATCATGCGGATGGAACACCGCAGACGGTAGACATTTTAACAAAAGATAAAAAGTGGATCAGACGACATATCAATGGAAAAAGAATTGCTATGGTATTCCAGGATCCGATGACGAGTCTTGATCCGACCATGACGATCGGAAAACAGATCATGGAAGGTATGATCTGGCATTTTAAGACACCGAAGAAAGAAGCCTGGGATAAGGCAGTAGAACTGTTAAAAGAGGTTGGTATCGAGGATGCGGAAAAACGTATGAAAAACTATCCGCACCAGCTCTCCGGTGGTATGAGACAGCGTGTGGTCATTGCCATCGCGCTTGCCTGCAACCCGGATCTTCTGATCTGTGATGAGCCGACGACTGCACTGGATGTTACGATTCAGGCAAAGATCATCGAGCTGATCCGCAGGGTACAGAAAGAGAGAGGCATTTCCGTTATTTACATCACACATGACCTCGGCGTGGTTGCCAAAGTGGCAGATTACGTCAATGTCATGTATGCCGGAAAAATCGTTGAGAAAGGTATGATCAATGAGATCTTCTATGATCCGAAACATCCGTATACCTGGGGACTGCTCTCTGCAATGCCTGATCTTGACACTGCGGATGAGAGACTCTACACGATCCCTGGTTCGCCGCCAAACCTGTTAAACGAAAAACCGGGCGATGCGTTTGCACCGCGTAACCAGTTTGCGCTTGAGATCGACGACAAGGCAGATCCACCAATGTTTCAGGTGACAGATACACATTATGCGGCTACCTGGCTGTTAGATCCGCGGGCACCGAAGGCAGAGATGCCGCCTGAATTAAAAGAGCGTATTGCGCGAATGAAGAAGGAGGCAAAGATCGATGACGGTGAATGAAAACAGTAAGCCTCTTCTTACCGTGAAAGGCTTGAAACAATATTTTAAGGTAAGTAATAATTATACCGTGCATGCGGTGGAAAACGTAAGTTTTCAGATCTATCCGGGTGAGACATATGGTCTGGTCGGGGAATCCGGTTCCGGAAAATCAACGATCGGAAGAAGTATCATAAGACTTTATGATCCGACCGCCGGGGAGATCAATTTTAATGGAATGGACATCAGCGGCAGGATCAATAAGGCAAACAGCCAGGCACTGCGCACGCAGATGCAGATGATCTTCCAGGACCCGATGGCATCCTTAAATCCAAGAAAAAAGGTGCGCGATATCATCGGCGAGGGGTTAGATATCCATCATATGTACAAGACACGCGCAGAGCGTGAGGAAAAGATCAAAAACATCCTGGCAAAAGTTGGACTTGCGCCGGAACATGCGGGCCGTTATCCGCATCAGTTTTCCGGTGGACAGAGACAGCGTGTCGGAATTGCGAGAGCGCTGATCATGAACCCGAAACTGATCATTGCAGATGAGTGTATCTCTGCGCTGGACGTTTCCATTCAGGCACAGGTCGTTAACCTGATGAAGGATATCCAGCAGGAGACAGGAACCGCGTATCTGTTTATCGCACATGATCTTTCCATGGTCAAATATATTTCGGATCGCATCGGGGTACTTCATCTGGGACATCTCTTAGAGACCGGAACAACGGAGGAAATCTTTGAGAATCCAATCCACCCATATACGAAGAGCCTTCTTTCTGCGATACCTGCACCGAATCCGGTCGTGGAAAAAAATCGTGTGGCACTGAGCTACGATTACAAGACTTCCGGCATTGATTATAATAAGGGAACGGATCATCTGGTGTCCGGGACACATTATGTGAAATGTACGGATGAAGAATTTAAGAAGTGGACAGAATAATATAGCAGGAAACCATCACAAACCGGGAGCCGGGGAGTGGTGGTTTTCTTTTTTAGTAAAAGTGCTGAATTTTTTTGCGTGGGATGTGCTGAATATTATGCGAAAAGTAGAATATGAAAAATTGAACCGAAACCGTATTGACTTTGAAAATGGAATTTGGTATATAAGAGTAAAAATTCAAAAATTCAATAGAGAAAGGAAATAACAATCTATGTTGTCACAAAAGAGTACAATGAAAGACAAATTGGAAAATATGCATCTGCAGGAGAGGATAAACTATGGCTACGGAAAAGTCATTAGTATGATGTTGATTTCGGGTCTGTTTTCTATTGTGGTCATAGGTGTGTTATTTGCTAATATGTTACATTATATAGATGATGTCAATGCTGCGGATCAGGCGGTAAAAATCTGCAGGATCAATGTGAATACGTCAGCGAGAAATATCAGGGAAATGGCATTAAATAATGATACATCTGCTTATGACAGTTATGAGCAGAATGTAAAAAAGCTGCTTACAGAAGTGGATTCGCAGCTGGAAATATTAAAGAAAACCAAAGTCTTACCGGATGAGGAATATAATGAGTATGCATCTGCTCTTTCTGATTGGGGAAACATTGGTTATTCGATTATAGAAGAAATTAAAAATGGCGAAAAAGAGAAAGCGATTGATGAAATTTTTAATAGTTGTACACCTGCATTAAATAAACTTGTGGAAATTGCCATAAGATTAGATGAGATCACAGATGAAGTAAGTGAGCAGTCTGCAAGAACTACAATTATTTTTGCTGTTGCAGGAATGGTGTGTATTATTATCTGTCTGGTTTGTGCATGCACACTGGCTAAGGTAATAAGTAAAAAGGTACTTGAAACAATTCTGGATCCGTTACGTGCAGTGGAAGACGTTGCAAGGGAACTGACAGAAGGAAATTTACACAGTGCGCTGGAATATCATTCGGAAGATGAGATTGGAAGACTGGCGCACAGTATGCGCAAATCAATTCGTATTTTGGGAACTTATGTAGATGATATTGATCGTGCAATGAAACTGTTCTCAGAAGGAAATTTTGATGTTCAGCCGGAAGTAGAGTGGAAGGGAGATTTTGTCGGTATTTTAAATTCTTTCATGTCATTTGAGAAGAGTATGGCAGAAACGATCAAAGGAATTAAAAATGTTTCGAGTGAGGTTTCAAGTGCAGCAGACCAGGTGGCATCAAGTTCCAATGATCTTGCAGATGGAGCTACGAATCAGGCAGCGGTTGTAGAAGAACTGACGGCTACAGTTGCCGGGGTTTCTGAACAGGTAGAAAAAAATTCACAATCTGCAAAAGCAATCAGTGGAAGAGTGGATGAACTTGGAAATGCCATTTCAGACAGCAATGGTAAGATGCATGAAATGGTTGCTTCTATGCATGAGATTAATGAGGCATCAAAAGAGATTGATAAGATTATTGCAACAATTAATGAAATTGCTTCCCAGACAAATCTGCTGGCGTTGAATGCTTCTATTGAAGCGGCAAGGGCCGGAGAGGCAGGAAAAGGATTTGCAGTTGTAGCGAATCAGGGAAATTTATTAGCTGAACAGAGTGCCCAGGCGGCAAAAGAATCAGCATCACTGATTGAAACATCTGTGAATGCGGTAGAAAAAGGTATGATAATCGCGGAAGAGACTGCGGCACAGCTGGAGGAGGTAGCAGAGAACTCCAAGCTGATTACGGAAGACGTTACACATATTGCGGATACATTAGAGACACAGACAACAGAAATCCAGCAGATCAATGAGGGAATTGAGCAGATCAATGACGTTGTGCAGACAAATTCTGCAACATCTGAGGAGTGTGCGGCTGCCAGTCAGGAGATGAGCAGTGAGGCAGAGAGTCTGCAGGGAATGATCCAGAAATTTAAAATTCCGGAAACTGAAAATGTAACAGAATAAAAATATTTCAACTATATTACATTAAATTATCACTTGTTTATTGCATGAAAGAGACAATCTATAGTATGATAGAGAAAGTACAAACTAAGGATGGAAAAGGTATATACTATGATAGTCTCGGTCATTGAAAAGATCTACGCATTTTTATGGGGAGATCTGATTACGATCCCTTTGCCGCAGGAAAGCAGCATAGGGATTTCTTTACTTGTAATTCTTCTGATTCCGACAGGAATCTATTTTACGATCCGCACAAGATTTTTGCCGGTCAGGCTTTTCCCGGATATGATAAAAGCACTTATGGCAAAAAAGGAAACAAAGGACAGTCTTTCCACATTTCAGACGCTGATCGTCTCGACGGCTACCAGAGTCGGCATGGGAAATCTGGTAGGCGTTGTGGCGGCAATCTCGGCAGGCGGTGCCGGTGCTGTGTTCTGGATGTGGGTGACTGCGCTGATCGGTTCCTCGACCGCATTTGTGGAGGGGACGCTCGCACAGTTACACAAGGAAAAAGATCCTTTGTATGGCGGATATCGCGGAGGTCCCGCATATTATATCCATCATTTCTGTGAAGAAAAATTGAAAAAGAAGAAAAAGCATGTGCTGATCGCGGTACTTTTTGCAATTTCAGGACTAATCTGCTGGTGTGGCATCAGCCAGGTCATCAGCAATTCCGTGGTATCTTCCTTTGAAAATGCATTTGGCATCCCGCCACTTTACACAACGATCGTACTGGTTGCGATCGCAGCGGTGATCGTCCTTCGGAAAAATGCGACGGTAAAAGTGCTTGACGTGGTCGTACCGGTTATGGCGGTCTGCTATTTTGCAATCACGATATTTATTATCCTGAAAAATATTGGAAGCATCCCGGCGGTTTTTGGTCGGATTTTTGAGGAGGCGTTTGGGCTAAGACAGGCAGTTTCCGGCGGCTTCGGCGCTGTCCTTATGAACGGCATCAAGCGTGGACTGTTTTCAAACGAAGCCGGTTCCGGCTCTGCTCCTTGTGCAGCCGCAGCAGCCGAATGTGAGACACCGGTCAGCGCCGGACTGACACAGGCACTTGGCGTATTTGTCGACACCATTGTGATCTGCAGCTGCACTGCTATGATCATGCTCACTGCACCGGAAAATATCGTAGCAGGAAAAGAAGGCATGGATCTTCTCCAGTCCGCAATGCGCTATCACCTGGGCGAATTTGGCGTCATATTCATCGCAGTGACACTGTTTTTATTCAGTTTCTCCACATTCTTAGGCATCCTCTTCTATGCCAGAAGTAACGTCGCCTATTTATTTGGAGATAAATGGATCTTTCAGACCTTGTACAAAATCCTTGCACTGGTTATGCTGTTCATCGGCGGAATCGCTGCCTACACTTTCGTATGGGATCTCGGCGACGTCGGAATCGGTCTGATGACTATCTTCAACACCGGAATATTGTATTTGCTTGGTGGTCAGGCACTTAGCGCCCTAAAAGAATTTGAATCCACCAAGTAAAAAATAAAATAGAAACGGAGCAAAATAAAAATGAAACGAGAATCCTTCAAATCCCGCCTGGGCTTTCTGCTCGTAAGCGCCGGCTGCGCCATCGGAATCGGAAACGTCTGGCGATTCCCCTATGTGGCTGGACAAAACGGCGGCGGCATCTTCGTCCTGTTCTACCTGATATTTTTAATAGCAATGGGACTTCCGGTGCTCACCATGGAATTTGCCGTGGGGCGCGCCAGCAGAAAAAGCGCCGTGTTAGGTTATAAAGCACTCGAAAAAGAAGGCAGCAAGTGGCATATTCACGGCTGGATCGCAATGTTTGGCTGCTATATGCTGATGATGTATTACACGACCGTATCAGGCTGGATGGTATCGTATTTCTTTAAATTTTTAAAAGGCGAATTCCAGACCGGCATGACTGCGGACGATACTGCGGCAGTATTTTCTAATCTGCTCGCAGATCCGGGACAGATGGCGTTCTGGATGATACTTACCGTGATACTGGGATTTTTTGTGTGCAGCAGGGGACTGCAGAACGGACTGGAAAAAATAAGCAAGATCATGATGAGCGCGCTGCTGATTCTGATTGTTGTTCTCGCGGTGCACAGTATTACACTGCAGGGTGCAGCAGAAGGCGTGAAGTTTTATCTTGTCCCGAATCTGGACACGGTTGCAGAGACAGGGCTTAAAAATGTGATCACGGAAGCCATGAATCAGGCATTTTTCACACTGAGTCTTGGCGTTGCCGCAATGGAGATCTTCGGAAGTTATATGGGCAAAGATCACTCGCTTGCCGGTGAGGGCGCAAGAATTTGCGGTCTTGACACCTTTGTGGCGATCATGTCTGGACTGATCATTTTCCCGGCATGTTTCAGCTATGGAGTGGAAGTGGATGCCGGACCGAGCCTGATCTTTATCACGCTGCCAAATGTGTTTGTCAATATGTCTGGCGGGCGGATCTGGGGATGTCTGTTTTTCCTTTTCATGACCTTTGCAAGTTTTTCGACGGTCATGGCAGTGTTTGAAAACATTATGTCATTTTGTATGGATATGTTTCACTGGAACAGAAATAAAGCTGCATTTATCAATGGAGTGATCATCCTGTTCGCAAGTCTTCCATGTGTACTGGGTTACAATGTGTGGAGCAGCCTGCATCTGATAGGCGGCCGTGATGTGCTCGACAGTGAGGACTTTATCGTCAGCAACCTGCTTCTTCCGGTCGG